>Ga0315902_10001797_pt1 | contig 34119 bp, 32 predicted proteins | sample LakEriMetagenome_9_FD_203523 | JGI IMG/M metagenome (GOLD analysis project Ga0315902, IMG submission 203523) | Freshwater fungal communities from buoy surface, Lake Erie, Ohio, United States - Buoy 12 MA117 | ecosystem: Environmental > Aquatic > Freshwater > Lake > Lake biofilm | place: USA... | reverse complement strand
AAGTATCGAGCGCTTGGCCTCCGGATTCATCGGTCATCGTCCGGTGCTTGCGATCAACCTGCCAGGTCACGGCGAATCGGATAACACCCTACCGCGTGGCAAAGTGACCGTCGGTGGTTTTGCCAAAGCCATCGAATCGGCGCTGCAGAATCTCGATATAGATGAAGTCGATGTCGTTGGCGTGGGTGGCAGCGCATTCATCGCGCTAGAGCTCGCCTCGCTCGCGAAGAATCGCGTGCGACACACCGTGATGCTGAGCGCCATCCTGGTCGACGATGCACTACGCGATGAATTGACCGAAAACTACACACCGGACATCAAGCCGCTTTGGTACGGCGGACATTTGGTCGAAGCATGGTATGTCGTGCGCGATCAGAGCCTGTTCTGGCCCTGGTTCCGCCAAAAACGTAACAACATTGTCCATGCCGAAACAGAACTAGACCCGGCCCGCGTCCAAGTTCGTCTGCTCGATCTATTCCGCTCTCATGGAATGTGGCGGCACGCCCATCAGGCTGTTTTTGCCTATCCTTGGAAAAAGAAACTCGCCAAAACCCGGGAGTCAGTTTTATTGGCTTCGCCAATGGGTGACCCATTGAAATCTGCTGCGGCGCAAGCGGCCTCAGAGATGCCTCATCTTCTGTTTATGGAATTACCACACGAACCGCGAGACTGGGCGCGCGCTCTTCTGCAAAAGCTGTCATGAAGCGTCTCTGCGTTTTTTGTGGCGCCAATTCCGGCGCAAAAGATGCCTATACCTCTGCGGCACATGAGCTCGGTCGACTCCTCGCGCGCTCAGGTATCGGGCTCGTCTACGGCGGCGCCGGCATCGGCCTGATGGGCGCAGTAGCCGATGCAGCGTTGGCCGAAGGCGGCGAAGTCATCGGCATCATTCCTCGCAACCTCGTCAAACTTGAAGTTGCCCACCGCGGCGCGGTGGACTTGCGCATCGTTGAGTCGATGCACGAGCGCAAAGCCATGATGGCTGAACTCTCAGACGGATTTATCGCGCTACCTGGCGGCGTAGGCACTCTCGAGGAATTATTCGAAGTGTGGACATGGGCCCACCTTGGCTTGCATCGCAAGCCCTGTGCCCTACTTGATGTCAACGGCTTCTATTCAGGTCTCGGCACCTTCCTAGACCATGTACAGCAGGAAGGATTTCTGCGCCCGGGCGTGCGCGACATGCTGCTCATCGATGATGATGCCGCCCGACTACTGCAGGCAATGCAACATTACCGCGGGCCGGACATGCCGGCTTGGATGAACCGCTCGCAAACCTGATCAGGTCGGATCCGCCTGCGAGCGCTTCTCCGCGATCCACTCACGCCAGATCGCCATCAGAACGGCGAGTATCACGGGTCCGATGAAAAGACCCACCATGCCAAACGCCGCGAGACCGCCCAGCACACCGAACAACACCAAGAGGAACGGAATGCGGGTCGCGCCGCTAATCACAAGCGGGCGCACGATGTTGTCGATCCAGCTGACCGCTGTAGCCCCCCAGATCGCCAAACCAATCGCCTCAACCGTGTTACCGGTAAGGAAAAGATAAATGCTCGCACCCGTCCACATGAACGGCACAACGAACGGAATGAGCCCTGCGAGGAAAGTCATGATGCCGAAGATGATCGGCGCCGGCACACCGGCAACTGCATAGCCGATACCAGCCAGCGTACCTTGCGCCAAAGCCGCCAATACCAAGCCATAGACGACAGCCTTGACCGTGCTGCCGATCGCATCAAGGTAGTGAGAAACACGAACTTTACCGAAGAACTGCTGCAGCATGCGCTCGACTTGCGCAGCCACATGCTCGCCGTCTCGATACATGAAAAACAATGAGAACATCGCAAGACCGAGTTTGATGATGTTCCGTCCGACTCCACCAACGACTGCGCTCACCTCACCCGATGATTGCGAAAAGAAATCGCGAATCGCGGTGTCGATACTCGAAGGATCTCGCTGGAATTGTTCGACGATCTCGACAAGTCGAGGCCCAAGCAAAGGTATTTGCTTGATGGAGTCCGGCAATTCGACCTTGGCAAGCAAAGGCGCCAACTCGCGATAGATCGGTAACGCTTCAGCCTGGACGAGAATGATCAGCCAAACGATCGGCAGGATGATGGCGGCGCTTAACGCGAGCGTCATGATGAGCGCCGCGAGTTCGCGATGGCCTCGACACAATAAGACGACTCGCTCGTGCATCGGCCATGTGACGTACGCTAGGATGACTGCCCAGACCACAGGCACCAAAAATGGCTGCAGCACCTGGAAGGCCAGCAGCACCAGCACGATCAACGAGAACGCGACGATCAACGCGCGCAGCCACTTCGCCTCGGCAAGATCTTCAAGCATCATGAGAGCATCCTGGCGTTGTCTAGTGCGATTGCAGTCATAGCCAGCAACACGCATACCGTCAAAGAAAGGTTTCGCCGCAGCGCGAGATAATCAGCGGGCAAATCCTGCTGATGGTAGCGATGTTCGTATAACCAGAACAAACCAAAGCCAACGACAAGCAGTGCCAAGCCACGCACCTCGCCAATCAGCACTGCAGCGGCGGCAAGCACCGAAGGCAAGGTACTGCCGAGCACGACGCCGGCCGTCCACGGCCATCTTCCAGCCAAAGCCAGCCCCCAGTGCACTGCCGATACGTAACCGAGAATCGCCGCGCCCCAACCTAGCGCAAGACGCTCGCTCACTTGCCACCAGAAAGGACTATGACCGAACACCGCACACAGCAAGGCCGCTACGAAAGGGAGCAGACCGAGATAGCCCGCCCATACAGCTCTAGGGTGTAGCCCCATGGGCTTCAATACAGAGTCGGCTCGATCAGGTTCAACCATGGTTGTGGGTTATTTGACCAAGCGCTTCAAATCTTCTTCGAGGGCATCGGCCAGCAAGCCCTTGTAGTAGTCGCTACCAAACTGCTTGCGCGCTGCCGCAACGAACTCGAGCATCTCAACCGGGTCACGACGAACGTTAGGACATGCGTCGAAGCGACCCTCTAACACATATCTTGGAAAACCGAGTTGCCCGGCGATCCGGTTATGAAAGGCCGATCGATGCAGTAGCTCACCGGCACGACAAACGTCCTTGGGCTGAAAGTTGTAACCGTAGAGCGTGATGTAACCGATCACGAACAGAGCCTGCGGATAATCACCATCGACTGCCGCTTTTCGATAGGGCAAGGCCTCAGCACCACGACCAACGTAGCCCAGCACACGACCGTACATATAGTTCAGTCGGGGATTTTTTGGATCGCGTGTTACAGCCTCGAGACAGGCTGGAACGGCTTTGGCCAAATCGACCTTACCTTCGGAAATTCCGGGAGCGAGCTTGAACGGGTCGTCGGGGTGAGAGGCCAAACGGTCGCATTCAGTTACTTCCTGCGAATAGCGCGATGGATCAAACGTGACTAACTCGGCAGCCGCAGCCGAAGTCGCCGCACCGATCGCCAGAAACGCCGCCAAAACAATAATCTGTTTCATCGCTATCCACTCCTAAATGACCACCAGCGGAAAATCACCTCGGCCACTCTGGCCGGGTCTTCATGATGCATCATGTGCCCGAGCCCCTCCATGTCCTCGACCGACAGGCGCTTGAAACATCGATGCATGCGCTCGACGTCACCCTCGTGATCCAGGCGACGCCGATACTCCGATTCTGTGGCGAGCAACAACAGCGTATCCGCCTCGACTCGATGCCAACAAGCCTCCGCTTCTTCGCGCCGATGGAGCACGGGGTTGACGTAGCGATGGAAAGGGTCGAAATGCATGCGCGGCAGCCCATCTTCCTTGCGCTGCATCCATGCTTGCGCAATGAAAGCCGCATTCTCCTCAGGCAATCTCGCGTTTCTCTGACGAAGGTGTGTCGCAAGTAAATCAGCCGAGTCGTATCGGGAAGGTTGTGGGCCTGCGCGCAGCTGCTCCAGCCATTTGGCATAGCGCTCGGGCGCATGCTCGGGCGGTGTCCGCGGCAATCCGAAACCTTCGAGTGAAATCAGACGAGCTACACGTTCGGGCCGAATCCCCGCATAAAGGTTAGCAACGTTTCCCCCCATGCTATGACCGATCAAATTGACAGCCGAATTTGGCGCCATCAACTCCAGCAGCGTATCGAGATCGGCAAGATAGTCAGGAAACCAATATGGCGAGTTCTGCCAATCGCTACCGCCGAAACCACGCCAGTCGAGCCCGACGAAACGCCAAGTTCGTGGCAGCGCATCGATCAGCATCTGAAAAGTGTCTACGCAATCCTGAAAGCCGTGCAGCAAAAAAAAGGTGGTCTGACCCTCTGGGCCCCAATGCAAGGTTCTGTGACGGTAGCCGCGCAACGATACGAATCGTTCCGCCGGCAATACCTGGGGGACATAGGGCGTCATGATTCCGAACCACCGAGAAACAAGCGATACGCCGGGTTGCTGGTTTCGTCGATCCAGGGATATTGCAACGCCGTGAGATGTTCGAAGAACTCCGTGCGACTGCTACCCGCAACTTGGATTCCTGCCAGCACCCGGCCTGCGTCAGAGCCATGATTGCGGTAATGGAACAGCGAGATATTCCACCGTGATCCGATCGCCTCGAGAAATCGCGACAGAGCTCCCGGTCGCTCAGGAAACTCGAACCGCAGTAGCAACTCGTCAGCGAGGCCCGTCGGTCGTCCACCCACCATATAACGAATGTGCAGCTTAGCGAGCTCGTTATCGGTCATGTCCGTGACACGATAACCAGAGGTCTGCAGATGCTCGATCATCTGCAAGCGCTCGCCATCACCCGTGGCGGTAGCAAACCCGAGAAAGATTCGAGCACGATCCTGCTGGTCAAATCGGTAATTGAACTCGGTCACGCTGCGAGAACCGAGCGTTCGGCACAACCTCAAAAAGCTACCAGGCTGCTCGGGGATTTCGACTGCAAGCAAAGCCTCGCGATGAGCGCCGACTTCGGCGCGTTCGGCAACGTGCCGCAAGCGATCAAAATTCATGTTGGCACCGCAATTGATCGCAATCAGTCGCTTGCCCGTGCACTTCTCGCGAGCAACATATTTTTTGATAGCAGCAACAGCCAAGGCACCGGCTGGCTCAACAATCGAGCGAGTATCTTCAAAAATATCTTGTATGCCTGCACAGATCTCATCGGTGGTGACGAGAATCATTTCATCGACCAAGTCACGCGCTAGTCTGAACGTTTCTTCACCGACGCGGCGCACGGCGACGCCGTCCGCAAAAATACCGACCCGCGCCAGTTTGACGCGCGACCCAGATACCAGTGAGTCGTGCATGGCGGTCGAATCAGCTGCATTCACACCGATGATGCGAATACGCGGATAAAGATGCTTGAGGTAAACCGCTATGCCCGCGAGCAAGCCACCACCACCGACTGGAATGAAGACTGCGTCTATCTCGCCGCCGGTCTGGCGCGCGATTTCCACGCCAATTGTCCCTTGCCCAGCAATCACATCCGGATCATCGAAAGGATGCACAAAAACAAGGTTTCGATCGCGAGCCAAGCCCAGCGCATGCTCGTAAGCAGAATCGTAATCGTCACCGTGAAGAACGACTTCGCCACCCAGATCGCGAACGGCAGAGACCTTGATCTGAGGCGTGGTGACCGGCATCACGATGACCGACGGAATGCCGCGACGACTGGCCGCAAGCGCGACGCCTTGCGCATGGTTACCGGCCGAAGCGCAAATTACCCCCCGGGATGCAACTTGCGAGGAAAGTGTGGCGATCTTGTTGTAAGCGCCACGCAACTTGAAGGAGAAAACGGGTTGCAGATCTTCCCGCTTCAGCTCGATTCGATTATCGAGTCGCCGTGATAATCGTGATGCAGTTTCGAGCGGCGACTCGATTGCAACGTCATAGACCTTCGCTCGCAGGATACGTTCGATGTAATCGCGATGATCAGACATGCCGGACGACATCGGTCAGTTAACCGTTGCCCGGGGTGGCCTTGACCGTATCCCGCAGTAGTAGTCCATATAGCCGTTGCACGAACGCATCGCGCTCGCTGCGTACGCGCTCTTGTTCCTCGGGAGTCGATTCATACCGTTCGATAGCTTCGCGAGTGACGACACCCTGCTCGGCAAGCAATTGCTCGATGATGCGCATGCGTTCACGCTGCACCCACAACTCAGCACCGAGCTCCATCGTCACAGCGATCAGATTGTCGATCACGGAGTGGTCGAAAAAGGCCGGATTTGGCGCGCGGACGGGCTTGGAATCGCTCATGCTTCAAGCATACTAGATGGCGATTCTGTGATCACTTCGATGCGAAACGTCTGGATTCTGACCTTGGCCCAGGGTTTCGCTGCCTGCGGCACAATCATTCTCGTCACCTTCGGCGGCATCGTCGGCACGCGCTTAGCGCCGGAACCCTACCTAGCCACCCTGCCTCTGTCCTTATCCGTACTCGGCATCGCATCGAGCTCTTTGCCGGCCGCCCTGCTCATGCAACGTATCGGCCGCAAACCCGCCTTCATCGGCAGCGCCCTCGTGGCGGCCACGGCCGCGCTGGTCATAGCCTGGAGCATTGCCACAGCAAACTTCGTCACCTTGTGTGCCGCCGCGTTTTTCATCGGCAGCAACATGGCGTTCGTACAGCAGTATCGCTTCGCCGCGATGGAGTTCGTCCCTGCCGAACTCGCAGGGCGTGCGGTCTCCACCGTCATGATCGGTACGCTCGGCGCGGCAATCGCAGGACCTGCTCTCGGGCAACTTGCCGCTGATCTCGGCGGTTGGCCGGAGTTCACTGGCTCGTTCGTGGTTCTTTCCGGTCTTTGCCTGTGCGCCACGCTCGTACTGCTGAAGTTGCCACTTGGAAGCGTTACCACCCGTTTGGAATCGAACCGAGGCAGTTCCATCGCACAGTTACTGTTGAAAAAAGACTATCGACTCGCCCTGCTTGCGGGCCTCGCCTCGTATGCGGTCATGAGCTTCATCATGACGGCGACGCCGCTCAGCATGCATGTGCACGACGGCTTCTCGACGGCACAAACTACTTTCGTCATTACAGCCCATTTGCTTGGCATGTATCTGCCATCGCTGGTGAGTCCTTGGTTGATCGGGATTCTCGGTGTTCGTCGAATGATGGTGATCGGCATTTTCATCAACATCATCTGTATCGGTATCGCAGCGTACGTCGGGCAAGATTTCATCCACTATTTCACTGCGTTGACGCTGCTAGGAGTAGGTTGGAACCTGATGTTCGTTTCGGCGACAGCCATGCTCGCAACCACGTACGAGCCTGCTGATCGCTTTCGCGCCCAAGGGTTCAACGATCTTGCCGTATTCGGTTCGCAAGCCGTAGCCTCGCTACTGGCGGGCACTGCGATCGAGGCTCTGGGTTGGAAAACCCTGAATCTGGTCGCTCTGCCGCTGTTAATTTTCGTTCTTCTCGCTCTGCATCGACCTCAGAAGCCATCACCGGAGACCACATGAAACTGTACGGATCGATCATTTCCCCCTACGTCGCCCGAGTCGTTTACGCGGCTCGGATGAAGGGATTGAATCTCGACGCGGAAATGCCGACGAACGGCATCAAGTCACCGGAATATCTGCAGATCAATCCGCTCGGTAAAATGCCGGCTCTCGATATTGGTAACCAAGCGATTGCCGAGTCGATGGTGATTCTGGATTATCTTGAAGACGCTTACCCGCAGAAACCCTTGCTGCCGGCTGATCCCGCTGAGCGTGCGCGCGCACGACTCCTCGGCCGCATCGTCGATCTCTACGTCATGCCGCAAGGTAATGCTTTCTTTGGCAATCTCAACCCGGAGAAGCGAAATGCCGACGCGGTGCAGGCGGCAACGACGGCCTACCGGAAAAGCTTGGCCCAACTCGAGCACTTCATGGCTCCTTCGGCTTACGCCGATTGCGCCCTGCTTCCTTGCCTGCAGATGATGGGCATCGTGACGAATCTGTGCGGCGTCGAAGAAGACTTCAAGGACTATCCGAAGATCGCGCAGTGGTGGTCATCGATGCAGGCGAATCCGCTCACACAGGGCTGGATCAAGGAATACGACGCGGGTTTCCGCGGCTTCTTGCGGAGCCGTCACTAAATGTTCGGCTGGCGCGTCGCGACCTTCGGCGGACCGGAGGTTATGGAGTGGGTCGAAATGCCGGAGCTTGTGCCCGGCCCTGGCCAAGTACGTGTGGCCGTTAAGGCCTCGGGAATCAACTTTGCCGAAACCCGTATGCGTTCGGGGGCGTATATTGGCCAAGCGTTGCCCTTCGTCATGGGAATGGAATCGGCGGGCATTGTCGAGGCCATCGGACCCGGAGTGACCTCCGTCGCCGTAGGTGATCGGGTCTTCGGGCGAGCTCGAGGCTCTCACGCGACGCACGTGCTTGTCGATGAGGTGCACACACTGCGCCTCCCCGACTCACTGAGTTTCGTCGAGGGCGCTGCGATACCGGTTGGTTGGCTGACGGCATGGCATGCCCTCGTCACCGTAGCGCGTTCGCGCGCCGGCGAGAAAGTGTTGATCGAAGCGATCGCCAGCAGCGTCGGTAGTGCCGCACTGCAAATTGCCAAGTGGCAAGGCTGCTGGGTTGCCGGTACTGCAAGTCGTGACGATAAATGCGCACGTGGCATCGCCGCCGGCGCCGACGCCGCCTACAACTACAAAACGGGCAACCTTCCAGAACTCGTACGCCACGATACAAATGGGCATGGTATCGATATCGGCCTGATGACCATTGGCGAAGAAACCGCAGCGGCATTGTTCGATTCGATGGCGGCCGAAGGACGCATCATCATGTATGGCAGCACCGGCGGACGACAGGTGTGCTTCAACCTGAACATCGGCATGCGCAATCTGCAATTGCTGGCGATGAGCATCTCATCAAGTGCGCGATTCATCCCCGAATCGATGCGCAGTTTCCGCGAGCTCGCTCTGCCGCTGTTTGCCAACGGCAAATTTAAAGCGGTGGTCGATAAGACGCTACCGATGAGTGCCTTGGTCGAGGCGCACGGCATGGTCGATGCTCGCACTCACTACGGCAAAGTGGTCTTGGTCAACCCTTAGAAGACGATAACGACCTTGCCGTCCCGATCGGAGCCAGTCATCGCTGCGTGCTCGCACGCGGCGGTGATTTCTTCTAGACGATAGCGCCCGGCGATCCGAGCCGAGAGCGCGCCCGTTGCAATTTTCTCGGCGAGGTCGGCATAGAGGGCACGCACCTCGGGCGCGCTCCTTTTCGACAACTGCCTAACGAAACTCAAGGCGTGGAATTCGATGCCTAAGCGAAACAATCGATAAAAGTCGAGTTCGCAATGCTGCGAGCTCATAGCACCGTAACAAACGAGTTGCGCTTCAGCCGATAAACACTCCGCGATTCGTCGCGTTGCAGATCCTGCGACCGCATCGATACCCAAGCGAATTGCGGCGCCTGAGGTGGCGGCAGTCACTCGATCCGCAAGATCGGGGCCATCGATCAAGACGACATCACCGCCCATCTCAATCAATTCAGCCACCATCTCCGCGCGCCGCACTACATTGATGGTTTTGATGCCCCGCTGACGTGCCAACTGCAGTACGAAGCGGCCGCAATTAGAGTTCGCGGCATTTTGGATCAACCAATCGCCTTCGTTGAGCGCGACGAAGTCATCCAGCAGAACAGCAGCGGTTGGTCCATTGACTGTCAGCAGACATAGCTGCGCGGCATCACCCTCAGGTGCAGGCATGCAGCGACTGGCTATACACCGCACCTGTTCGCTAAAGGTTCCAGACGCCAGCGCAGGAAAGACGCGGTCACCTATCGAATAAGCGGTGACGGCCGAACCCACGCGCAGGACACGACCAACTCCCTCAAACCCCGGCGTACGCGGCAACGGGTTTCGGAACATATCGGCACCCTCGATGGTGCGCAGATCAGCAATGTGCATCGCTGCTGCTTCCATACGGATGACGATTTCGTCGGCAGCCGGAACTTCCTCTTCGACCTCGACTACGCGCAACACATCGTGGGGATTGCCATAGCGCTCGTGTAGCGCCCGACGAAAGCGAGCAGAACTCAAAGAATACCGCGCTCGGTCATCCGAGCAATGGCATCTGCTTGACGCTGCTGGAAGTAGGCGCGATCGGGGATCATCACCTTGTCACCCTGCAACAAGCCATTGCGGCGACGCAGATCTGCTTTCGCGTACGACTCCGCAAACAAATCGAGAGCCTGCCTCGAGAGCATGTTGCTCATGGCGGGACGACGTCGATAAGCCCTCAACCCCGCCATGTCGAGAAAAGTATTGGCGACCGATGAATTACCCAGCCCCGCTACAACCATCTGATTGCCGTGATAGTCGATGACATCGGAGTAGCCATTGCTGGAATCGACAGGCACATCGATGCCATGCAACGCTGCCGTATTCGCCGACACGACATAGGCCAGATTCTCGAGTGCACGCGCACGTCGTGCGATTTGCTTGATCGTCAAATTTGGTGATGCCACTTCACTGGTGGAATGCAAAAATACTTCTGCCCCACGAATGGCATGGGCACGCGCAATTTCAGGATAAAGAATTTCTTCCGACGCGATAGCAGCGATTCGACCGATCGATGTATCCGCGACCGGGAACACGGCCTCGAGGCCATAGATGTCGAGATAGCGATCCCACACGTCATGGGGTGTAGGCGCAAATATCGAAATCAAGCGCCGATAGGTAAGTATGCGATTTCCCGACGGATCGAAAACCCAGCACGCTTGGAAGTAAAGACCCGGAAAATGATCGTCGGTCTCGTAGCCGTTACCGGCGAGATACACGGCGTGTTTCTGGGCAAGCGCACCGAGAGCATCGTACTCGGGGCCACGCGGATGCAGAGCGCCTTTGGCCGCCCACTCCGGAATAGTCTCACCCCAAGGAGGGCCGGACAGAATGTACTCCGGCAGTACCACGAGCTTCAGATCAGTGCCGATCCAGCGACGAGCGCCGGCTACGGCCTGATCGATTCTTGCGATCGATCGCTGCATGCGGGCGGCGGATTCCTCGCGCGTCTTATCAGGATGAACGCCGTCGCAATCGATCTGCAGCGCCAACGCGGCATAACGATCCAGTTTGCTGATACTCAAGATCAAAACTCCAATAGATTCAGCGTAGCCGCGTTTCGGCTAAATCACTCCAGGTTTGCAGATCGACGATCACGCCACTGCTGACCAGAAAACGGTCGCACCAACGCACACCAGAAAACGCGGTACCGTCCTTCCAGGCCCCCGACATCTCGCCGCGCACATAAACGGCAACGCCGCCTGCTGCTTCACAGACCTCGAAATGATCAGTCTGTTTGTGAACCGAGGCGTATCGATCCGCGCCGAAAGCGGCGAAGTCTTCGAGCCGGGAAAAACGATGCCCACCAGAGATCATGATCGACATAGTGGGCGACATCAGCTTGAAAGCGGCCGGAAGATCCCGTGCCGACATGTTGTCGAACCAGCGACGCACTAGGGCAATCGAATCAGCCCGTTCGGTTCGAGCCGTTCCGACAACGATACCTGCATCGGTTAATGAGGATCCCATGGCCGAAGTATGCCCGATGACGGTAGCCGATACACGGCCGCATGCCTTAGCCTTCGTATCATGAAAATCGGAATCATCGGCAGCGGTTCGGCCAGCACCGAACTGCCCCCACATTTCCACACCGAAGCCGCTCGATTTCCCGGCGCTGAGGTCACGCTTATACAGCCTCGGCTTTCGATGTTCGCCTTTACCCCATACGAACGACTCTTGGTCGACGTCGGGTATGTCGACGCCGCGCAAAGTGCCGCGCAAGCACACTGCGATGCCATCCTGATCAACTCGTTCGCCGACTATGGCATCGAGGCGGCAAGATCCGCCGTCGAGGCACCCATCATGGGCGCAGGTGAAGCGGCATTACGGGAGGCGAGCGTCACGGGCGAAGGGCGATTTTGCATCTTGACCGTCTGGCCAAAATCAATGGGCTTTCTGTATGACGAACGTCTGCGATCACTGGAGATAGTGCCGCGCTGTCTCGCGATCCGGCATTTTTCGGCCGAGGACGAACTGTCGCGACTTGCCGGCGACACCAGCGTCATGGCGCGCATGGCCCGACACGAACACGACATCATCGACGCGCTCGGCACTGCTTGCGAAGAGCTGATCGCGCGACATCGTCCGGACTCCATCGTACTCGGCTGCACTTGCATGTCGCCGATTGCCGACGCCTTGGCAAAACGCTGTCTTGTCCCCGTCATAGATGGGGCCGTCAGCGGTCTGCGTCTTTTGGCATCGGGCAACCACATCGGTTCACCGGTATCGGCTCGAACGATGGCCAAACGGGCCAGCTTGATTCCCGATATGGTATCTGCCTGGATTGGTACGGCGCACTCGCCGGCTCCGGTTGCTACACCGGACTGTCCAGTGTGCATCACCGATGTCGAATGAAATCTTTGATTAGATGAGGCTGTCATGAATCGAATCACCCGCATGATCCTGACGTGCATCGCTGTCGCCATGTTCACGCCATTTGCCGTCAGCGCGGAAAAACTCTCGGCTGAACGAATGTGGTCCATGGTTCGTCTAGGCGATGCTGACATCTCGCCCGATGGAAAACTTGCCGTGGTTTCAGCAACGCGATTCAACGTCGAAGAAAATCGCGGTTATACCGATCTGTGGCTCTATCCGACCGACGGTGGTACCGGCCGACAGCTCACGACGGACGCTGCTGCCGACAGCTCGCCAAGCTTCAGTCCCGACGGGAAGTGGATTGCGTTCGTATCTAAACGCGGTGATGACAAGGAGTCACAGCTCTACCTGATTCCGACCGACGGCGGCGAGGCACGACGACTGACCGCCATTCCGACAGGCGCCAATGCCCCAAAGTGGTTTCCTGACGGGAGCAAGATCGCATTCGTATCGGCGATTTGGACCGATCTCGCCGAATGGAAAGCGCAAGGCAAGCGCATGAAGGATCGGGCTGATAGCAAGATGAGCGCCAAAGAATGGGACCGTGCGCCTGTCTCGTATTGGGATCGATTCCTCGATGATCGCCAGCCGCATCTGTTCTCGATACCCGTCGAAGGGGGTGAGCCAACCGCCATCACTCGGCAGTCGGGCCATCATTTGTCTAAGGCCGACTACTCAGCCTCCTCATACGACATTTCGCCGGACGGTACGGAAGTTGCCTTCGTCACTAACGTCGATCAAACCGGTGTCGACCCGAATTACGATGTAATGACGATTGCAGCCTGCGGCTGCAAACCGGCCGTCAACATCACCGAAGGCAATTCTGCGGACGACAGCGCGCCGTCATACAGCCCGGACGGTCGTTGGCTCGCCTACTCGGCACAATCGATCAAAGGTTTTTACGCTGATCGATCTAAACTCATGCTTCGATCGCGCAGTGATTCCACAGTTCAAGACCTCTCGGGCTTGTGGGATCGCTCCGTAGGCACGCTGATATGGCATCCGAATTCCAAATCGATTTTCAGTGCCATCGACGATGCGGCGACGAGTCGAATTTATCGTTTCGATTTGTCCAAGCCTGGTAATCCGACCGCCATTACGCGTAACCCAAGTTTCGGCGGTCTCGCAATCGCCGCTGCGCAAACTAAGAAGCCTGCTGCAGTAGCCATCCGACAAAGCTTCTCGGAACCCCCAACCCTGATTGCCCTTGATCTCCATAGCGGCGCGGCACGAACTCTCAGTCGCCTGAACGACACCGTTCTGTCGCAAACCTCTCTTGGCAAGGTAGAGAGCGTTACTTATACGGGCAGCAATCAACAGCCGATCCAGATGTGGGTCGTTTATCCGCCGGATTTCGATCCGACAAAAAAATATCCCGTGTTCATGCTGCTGCACGGCGGGCCTCACAATGCCATTCAGGACGCCGTGCAATGGCGCTGGAATGCGCATGTCTTTGCCAGCTGGGGTTACATCGTGACATGGCACAACTTCCATGGCTCGAGCGGTTTTGGTCAAGACTTTGCAGACGCAATCAATCCAGATCGCATCAGTAAACCCTACGAAGACACCATTAAGGCCGCTGATTGGCTGGCATCCCAGCCCTTCGTTGATGCCGATCGAATGGTCGCCGGCGGCGGCAGTTACGGTGGCTTTCTCGCGAGCACGCTCTTGGGCCGCACGCACCCCTTCAAAGCGCTCATTGCGCATGCAGCCGTTTACAATTCGTTCACGCAAATCGGTGCAGACTATGGCGCGGAGCGAGATCGCTTTTTCGAGTTCTGGGAAAAGCCGGAAGATTTTGCGCGTTATTCGCCACACATGAGTGCCGGCAATTTCGTCACGCCAACGCTCGTCATTCATGGTCAACTCGATATGCGTGTGCCGGTGAACCATGGCATCGAGCTCTTTAACACGCTGCAGAAGCGCGGCATCACATCTAAATTCGTCTACTACCCCGACGAAAACCACTGGGTGCTGAAACCGCAGAACTCTCTACATTGGTACCAAAGCGTCAAAAACTGGATCGAGTCATACGCATCACCGGGGGCTCGCTAAATGAAACGTCGCGAAGTTTTATCGTCAGGGATTGCATTGGCAACGCTGGCGAGCATGCCCGGTCGAGCGGCCGTCATACCCAAGGCGCGCAAGCCTCTTGATATTCTCATCTTGGGTGGAACACGTTTTCTAGGCTTGCATATGACCTCGTTCGCGTTGAGTCGTGGCCATCGCGTCACGTTCTTCAACCGAGGCAAGACCAACACATCTCGTTTTTCCGAGATCGAACGACTGACAGGCGATCGTAACGGCGATATCGCCGCATTGAAGGGACGGCGCTGGGATGCAGTCATCGACAACTCCGGGTATGTGCCACGACAAGTCACCGCAACGGCTGAGCTGCTGCATGCGACGACGCCGCTGTATGTCTTCGTTTCCACCGTATCTGTCTACGCTGGCTTCGAAAAACCGAACGACGAGAATTCGCCACTCGGAACGTTGACGGACCCGACGACCGACAAAGTCGACGGCACCACCTACGGCCCGCTCAAAGCACTGTGCGAGGGGGCGGCGCGTCAGGTTTATGGTGACCAACGCTCGTTGATCATCCGTCCGGGCCTGATAGTGGGACCTGACGACAACACCGACCGATTCACCTACTGGCCGGCTCGCGCGGCTCGCGGTGGCAAGTTCGTGGCGCCCGGAAGCCCGTGTGATCCGGTTCAATTCATCGATGTGCGCGATTTGGCTGAGTTCACTATCGAATCGGTCGAAAGAAATTTGAGCGGCACCTTCAATCTACTCTCACCGCCCGGCCGCCACTCCATTGGTGACGTCGTTGGCGCATCGGTAGAAGCGGCAAAGCAAATCACGAAAGCGGACGCCGAACCGGTTTGGATTCCCGCAGGCTTTCTGGATGAGCAAAAGGTATCGGCTTGGTCGGATATGCCTGTATGGGTGCCCTCCGAAGGCGATAGCGCGGGCTTTGCCGCTGTCAGTGCTGCCCGCGCAGTGAGCGCAGGCATGCGCAGTCGCCCCGTGCTGGAAACCGCGACTGATACGCTGCGCTGGCACCTGTCACGCCCGGAAGCGGAAAGATCAAAACTTCGCGCTGGCATTTCTCCAGAACGAGAACGCGAAGTGTTGGCTCGCTGGGCAGCAACGTCGGGGGTTTAACGTCATGCGCTGGATCGTCGCACTGTTCAAATGGATCGGAAGCTTCATCGCTTTGGCAATCCTTGCCATCGTCGCCTACGTATTCTGGTTGAGCGGTTCGTCCCACGAGCCCACCGGTGTACACCGATTCCAGAACTACCAGACTGTTAACGGACCCATTCTGGTCTTCGGTGGCAATCGAGGAACGGGTCTCGGCATCGTCAAGGAATTGAGGGCACGGGGCGAAGCGGTGACAGTCGCCGTGCGTAGCTCATCGAATACGGCTGAACTAGAAACACTCGGCGTCGACACCGTCGTAGCCGATGCTCTCCAGGCAGACACCGTAGAGTCTGCTCTGCGTGCAAAGCCTTTCGTCGCCGTGATTTCCACCCTCGGAACCTCGCGAGGTGAACAAACCCAGCGCCCTGATTTCATCGGTAATCGTCACGTGATCGATGCTGCCAAGTCGGCCGGTATTAGACGCGTGCTACTCATTACCGTTATCGGCGCCGGCGATTCCATCGAAGCTGCGCCGCTACCATCGCGTCGTTTTCTCGCCGAGGTCATCGAGTTGAAGAGTCGCGCTGAAAACCATCTGCGCGCAAGTGGACTCGATTACACGATCATTCGTCCAGGTGGGTTGACCGACGGCGCACCGAGTGGCGAGGCGTTTCTAGCTGACGATCCGGCTACCTTCAGCTTCATCGCAAGAGCAGATCTCGCCAAACTCGTCGTGGATGCTCTCGGCGATCCAGCAACGATCGGCAAGACCTACTCGGCTTACGATCCGTCTCGAAAAACCATGGCGACGATGTTTCGTGATCGGTAGTGCCGACCATGACTCCCTCTCACCAAGGCAGCTCGCTACCGTCATACATCCAATAACGACCGACCATTGTCTCGTCGAGACGAGCGATAAGCTCTTTCATGCCACGCGCGCTAGTCGGCGCATCGATATCGGCATGCGGGCCACCCATGTCGGTTCGTACCCAACCGGGGTGCAACGCCGTCGATTTGATGCCATGACTACGCACTAAATCAATCGCCATCGAGCGCATGATCGCGTTAACGGCCGCTTTGCTGGCGCGATACGCATAGAGACCACCGATGCGGTTCTTCTCGATCGAGCCCAGAATGCTGGTTAGCGTCACGATCTTTTTCTGCGGTGACCGTGCAACGTGCTCGACAAACGCCTCGGCCATTTTCATCGGGCCTAACACGTTGATTCGAAACACTCGCTCCCAGTCAGGATAATCGGAGCTGCCGAACTTGCCGAACTGCAAGCCTTGCTCGGCGAAACTCCCGTTACCCATCGTGCCGGCTGAATTGATGAGCACGTCGATAGGTCGCCCCGCCAATCGAGCAGCCAACCGCTCGATCGATTCATGATCTTCCACATCGATATGCTGCAACTGCAGCGCATCGCCATAGACACGCTTTAGCGCCTGCACATCCTCGCTGGCCGCAGCAGGATGACGCATACCCGCATGAACTTCCCACCCGTCGACCAGATACTGTCGTACGAGTTCGAGACCGAGCCCTCGCGAGGCCCCCGTGATGAGCAAACTTGGCACGTTGATGATCACCCATGGACGAATCGATTCGGCGAATCTACGCTTGCCGCCCCCTGAACGTCACGAGATCTCGCTGTCATGAGCCACCCTGCGACTTACCCGAAACTGGTCATCCAAAAACTGACGGGCGACTTTCGCAGCTCGACAGGAGTTACTACTGCCACATGGCAGGAGCCGGGTCGTGGTCAAGTTGTCATCCGCAACCGCTATGCCGGGTGCAATGCCATCTTTGACAAAAACCTTTGCCGTAATTCAGTGCGCTATGTTGACGTCAAGCCTCCCTTCGATATGGGAATCGAATCGGTGGGGCATGTCGTCGCAGTAGGTGAAGGCGTAACGGGCCTTGCCGAAGGCGATGCCGTTGCAACGTCAAAGCTTGGAACGGGGTATCGGGAGTATCAGGTCGCCGATGTCTCGCGAGTGATCAAAGTGCGCGAGGCGAGCCCCCAGATCCTCGCGCTAATTCCGTCTGGTATCTCGGCAATGGTCGGCCTCGAACGCATCGGCGAAGCTCGCTCGGGCGACGTCGTCGCAGTATCGGCTGCTGCGGGTGGCCTTGGGCATTTCGTCGTGCAGATCGCCAAGCTCGCCGGTTGCCACGTGATTGCCATCACCTCCGACGACACCAAAGCCCAAGCCCTGCGACAGCTCGGCGCAGATCGAGTCATCAACCATCGGCAGGAAAATCTGGCTGAGGTTTTGACGAGCGAATATCCAAAAGGGTTGGATGTGGCCTACGACTCCGTGGGCGGACCCATCTTCGATACCTTCGTCGATCATCTGGCGATGCGCGGGCGATTGGTGGTCAGTGGCCACACTTCAGACTTCGACAAGGAAGTCGAATTTGTCCCCCACCCGCGCGTATACCGCAAGCTCTATTGGAAATCCGCCTCGATTCGTGGCTTCCAAAACCAGACTTTCCCGGAGTTTTTTGCAGAAGCCGCTGATCGAATTCTTGACCTGCACTACCGTGGTCGCCTGCAAGCCTGGGTCGATCCCACCCCTTTCATAGGTCTGACGCAGGTCGCCGACGCTTCCGAGCACCTCTTGGCCGGCCGCAACCAAGGAAAGGTCGTCGTCACACTGTAGTAACGAAGCAACATTGTATCGGGCGTTCCCTCTGTTAGATTACGGGAGTGCAATAAGTATTTTCCGATGGAATCTACCTATCGCGTAAACGGGATCAACAAAACTTAGAAGGGACCCATTCAATGTCGAATCGTCGTGTACTGCCTTTGGTCTTTGGGCTCGTCGCGGTTCCGATCAGCGCCGTTGCCCAGAATGAAAACTCCTCCTCAACGCTCGAAGAAATCGTGGTGACTGCAGAGCGCCGCGAAGCGTCCTTGCAAACAGTGCCCGTCCCCGTGACTGCGATCACGGCCGAGGCACTCGCGAACAAGCAAGTGACTGAGGCAAAAGATCTTGCGCGCTATGCGCCAAGCCTCAAGATGTTCAACAACATCACAACGCCAACCAATCTGTCGCCGTCTTTGCGTGGCTCGCTACAGCAAGATGCTTCTCTTGTCGTTGCAGAATCACCCTTCGGTATCTACGTTGATGATGTCTACATCGCGCGCCTGAACGGCAACAACATCACACTGGCCGACATTGATCGTGTGGAAGTGTTGCGCGGACCGCAGGGCACTCTCTACGGTCGCAATACTTTGGCTGGCGCGATCAAATTTATGTCGCGCGCACCAGACGCCGATGGTTGGACCAATTTCAGCGTGGGCGGCGGCAACTATGATCAGCAACGTGTGAGCTTCAGTGTCGGCAACGCCATCGGCGACGGTTGGGCGGCTTCTCTGTCCGGCCTGTACACCAACAAGGATGGACAGTTCCGCAACGTCCATCCGACCAAAGCCGAGGAAACGGGTCTCGAGCGTAACTATGCCGGTCGCGTCAAGTTGCGCTACACCGGCATCGAGAATCTCGACGTCACCGCATCGTTGTCATACGCCGACGCCCAAAATGACGGCGGGCAACTGATCCCAGCGTCAACGCCTTCCGTTCCGTCGAATAAGCAATTCACGTCGGATGATCTCGTTCCGCAATTCGGTCGTTACGCACTGAACACGCCGAATATCGCAAGACCGAATCTCGCCAATTATCCTTACGGCAAAACCAAGCAGCAGATCGCGTCTATCAATGTCGCCTACGATTTTGGCGATACGGTATTTCGATCGATCACTGGTTTCGTTAAAACTGAAGACGCTTTCACCAACGACTTCAGCGGTAACGGTAACGTCATGGCGTCTAACATCGCCGATGCCGAGCAACTGAGCGAAGAACTGCAAATCCAAGGCAGTGCAATCAACGGCAAGCTAAATTACCTGCTCGGTGTCTACCTCTTCGGTGAAGACGCCACTCAAAACTTCGCCTGGAACTCCTATCTGCCGGGTGTACTCCCCATCTTGCCGGTCTCGACCAGCGCATTGAAGATCAAGACCACCTCGGTCTCGGCCTTTACGCAACTCGACTATATGCTGACCGATGCCTTAAAGATGACAGGCGGTATTCGCTACACGAAGGACGAGAAGCGCTTCGATATGCTCTTCCGCGGTTTGTTGCCACCTATCACGCCGGCTACGGGCCTCGTCGATCTCGACAACGCCTACTCGGAAATCTCCCCGCGTATCGGTATCGACTACAAGGTCGCAAGCGACAACGAGAACATCGATAGCATGTTGCTCTATGCCTCGGTAGCGAGCGGCTTCAAGTCGGGTGGCTATAACGGCATCGCGATTTTTGGTTTCAACGATGCGCTCACGCCCTATGCCCCCGAGACCAACACGACCTACGAAGCGGGCATCAAGACGGACTTGCTAGGTAGCCGACTGCGCGTCAACGCCAACTACTTCCTACAGAAGGCTGACGACCTGACGCTGAACGCGACCGTCATTTTGCCGAACGGAACGGCCACCTTCCCGGTGCAGAACGCGGGTAAGGCAACCGTACGCGGACTCGAAGTCGAAGTTACCGCGATTCCGGCCGATGGGCTGACCGTTTTCCTGAGTGGCACCTTCGCCATGGATGGCAAGTACGATGAGGTTGCTCCAAGCAGTGCGCCGGCAAATTCGCTGAAAAACTTCGGCGTCAATCCGACGGTACCGCAAACGCCTTCGAGCTCGTTCACTATCGGCTTTGATTATGGCCTCGATACGGAACTCGGACGTTTGAGCTTTGGTGCCGATTGGTTCCAGACGGACGACTACATCACGGGTGCAACCAACGACTTTCTCGTCAAGGGCTATGGCCAAGGCAATGCATTCGTGAACCTCGCTTTCAGCGAAGCGTGGTCCGTGCGAGCCTCTGCCAAGAACTTTACTGACGAGTACGTGATCCAGACCGGCTCACGTGGCTTCCTCGGCGGATTCATTCCGATCCGCCCGCGTGAATACTTCCTGTCGGTGAATTACAAAGTCGATTGATTCTCTCAAGGCAGGCGTGCGGCCACGCATTGGTCGCGCGCCTGCTACCTCGGCGCCAAAGCGAGCGCCCGCACCTTACGATCAACGAGTCTTAACTCGGTACTTCGATCAAGGGTGTCACATGCAGGAACTGCTCAAGACCTATCCGCAGCTCTCTCAAGAAACACTGGCGTTTTTGGCGCGAAAACACGGCCATTTTATCAACGGCCGTGTAGAGCATGGTGGTTCGGATGAGCCTATCGACATCCATGATCCTGCAACGGGGTTGCGCATCGCCCAATGTAGTGCAGGTGACGCCGCAGAAATCGATGCGGCAGTAAAAGCAGCACGAATAGCGTTCGAGGGGCCATGGTCGAAGTTCACGGCCGCGCAGCGCAGTGTGGTGCTATGGAAGATCGCTGATCTGATCCAAGCTAATTTTCAGCAACTGTGCGAACTCGAAATCCTGGATAACGGCCTACCGACACCACTCGCGCAGTATGTCTGCGGCATGGTGGTCCCCGAGTTTTTCCGCTATTACGCGGGCTGGCCAACCAAAATCGAGGGGGCCACCCTGCCTGCGGCACCGCAAGGCAAACTCCCCGGTGAAGCAATTTCTTTCACTCTGCGCGAACCGATCGGTGTCGTCGGAGCCATCACACCGTGGAACTCACCGCTGCCGATGGTGATGTTGAAGCTCGCGCCCGCACTCGCTACTGGCTGCACGGTTGTCCTGAAACCCGCCGAACTCACGCCGTTAACGGCGATGCGCCTTGCTGAAATCTGTCAGGAAGCCGGTGTTCCAGACGGCGTCGTCAATATCGTCAATGGCTATGGCGCAACCGCCGGTGCTGCGCTCGCTGCGCATCCGGGAGTCGATAAGATTGCCTTCACCGGTTCGACGGAAGTTGGCCGTTCAATCGTACGCGCGGCTGCGGGCAACTTGAAAAAGGTCTCACTCGAGCTCGGTGGAAAGTCACCGGTGGTGGTGTTCGCCGATGCCGATTTGGGGCAAGTGATTCCCGGTGCGGCACGAGCTTGTTTCTTCTTGCAAGGCCAGAACTGTATGGCAGGCACTCGGCTTTTTCTTCACGAGAAAATTCACGATGCCGTAGTCGAGGGCATTGCAACCATTGCAAACGCGATGAAGCTCGGTCCCGGTCTCGATCCAACGTCGGAATTCGGTCCACTGATCTCGGCCAAGCAGCGCGAACGGGTAGAGGGCTTCGTCGAGGCGGGTCGAAAAGAAGGTGCGGAAATCGTATGCGGCGGCAAATCGCCGACTCGCCCCGGCTACTTTTTCGAACCGACGGTACTCACCCAGACCACGCCGGAAATGACGCCGGTCAAGAACGAAATATTCGGGCCCGTGCTATGCGTACATCGATTTGGTGATGAGGATCTCGATCAGGTTGCCCGCGAAGCTAACTCGACCATTTATGGTCTATCCGGCAGTGTCTGGACACGTGATCTTGGGATCGCAATGCAGATGGTCCGCAAGATCGACTCCGGACAAGTCAGCGTAAACATGCATGCGGCGCTCGATCCCGCCATGCCCTTCGGTGGTAACAAGCAATCGGGCTGGGGTCGCGAATTCGGCAAAGAAGGCCTCGAGCCCTATCTCAAGACCAAGGGCATCTCCATGACGTGGTGAGGAGAGCAAGTCACCAGGAGCAAGCGGCGGGAGCAGTGACCCCACCTCCCTGAGAGCTCAACAATCGCTGATACTCAGGATCGCCACTGAGGAGCAGTTTGGCAGCGCATCGCAGTTCATCTACCTGAGATCGTTTCAAGCTAAACGTAGTCTCAATCTGCGTGACTGCCTTGAACCTAGGGTTATCACGCAAGCTATCGAGACTGAGATCAATGAAATACAGTGCGGTGCCGGCACTTTCCGGAGACAGTCGGCCAACCCAACGAGCCAATGTTTCTTTAAGCAACGCTTTACTCTCGACCGAATATCGATCCATCGGCACGGTACCAACCAATTTCAACATGTCGAGCACATCGGGTGGGCTACGTCTGCCAGCGATACGAGCCCACTGAGTATCAGATGCGTTCAACGTGATGAAAACCAATTTTCTAATTCCGCTGCGTTGCAGGGCATTCTGAAAGTGCAGCGCATCGTCACCGTCGGTTAGAGCGTCTAGTGTCGAGCGCACCCCGAGGTTGTCGCTCAGTGCCCCATCCATCAAATGCAGATAACCATAAGTTCTCGAATCACTACGAGCCAGCATCGTTGCTGCCCGAAAATGCTCTCTGGAGCTATGATCTCCGGACTCGATGGCGCGGAGCGTCCAATTTGGTACTCGATAGCCGCAACGACCAGCGCTGTTTCGTATCGTGATCGGCGTTAGTACTGCCGGCACGGACGAGGATGCGGCAACGGCACGACTAATGGGATACCGGGAAAGATCGAGGCACAACAGGTCGAAGGTATCTTGCGTGAATTCGAAACGCCCTGCGATACCGATATCCGTTGCGTTGATGACGAGAAAAGGCCGATCGACTCGGCTAATCAAAGCGCCATATCGGATGCCGTCGAACAGATTTCTGTCGAGATACTCGGCATACAAATCGCCTCTATCAAAATTACGTGATTGCAGACGAAACCAGCTACGGGGATCAAACAGAATTTCTCTTCGCATTTCGGTGGCGAAATCGCGATACAGAAAATCCCGTGGAAATCGCTCGAATATTTTGTCGCCATGCAGCACGAAATAAGCAGCCGGAATCGCACCACCCGATACAGCCGAAATCACATCGACCTCATCGAGCATGCGACGTAGACGACCATCGTGCTGGATACGATCGGCAGCCAACTGCTCGAAAATACCGAAAGCCATCGCCGAAGCTCGAAGACCACCACCGGACAAGCTGACGATGACGAACAGATCATCCTTAGGCCGATCGGCCACCGATTTGGCAAGTCGGTACCCTCGACTTTCGTCGACTTGGGTAATCGCCTCACCGAGATAAGCGCCCGGTGTCGCGCACGCCGCTAGAAACGGCAACAGAAGCGCCGATAAGCGAACTGCTAGGTTACGGAGCAATATCCCCTCGCGATCGCCGAGTACGCGATAGATAATCGGCTATTCCCTCGAGTTCGGCTCGCTGTAGCTCGCGCATAAGTGGCGCATGAGTCTTGGACAGTCTCGGACGCCGCGCTTCAACCACATCGATGAACTGGCGAAGCAAATACTCAGGATGTTGGCCCGCCAAACGAGCGATTCCACGATCTGCATCGCCCTGACCTGTCGCACCGTGACAGGCCTGACAACGCTCGAAATACACTTTCGCACCGCCCATCAAAAACTCACCAGAGCCATGCACAGTGCGGCCCATCGGTTGCAACGAAGCAATGAGTGCGGCGACATCAGCCATATCTTGGGGGGTTTGCATCACCTTCAATTGCGACACGTGCTCCATGCGGATATCCCACCGCTCAGCGTGACGATAATCGACGAGCTGTCTAAGCAATACCGAGTAGTGCTGAGAGCCAATCACCGGGACGGAGCCATCCGGCAGACCGGAGCCATCGACACCGTGACACGCTGCGCAGGTTGCGAAGATCTGGTCGCCACGACGCGCGTCAGGCGCTGCCGCTAACGCAGCCCGAAACTCGACTGACGCATCTGTGCCCGGAGAAGCCAGAGCCTGACTCATCATCAACAGAGACATCAGCAATAAACCAAGATGGGTCATGTTGCGTACGTTTTTCATTACCAAGTTCCGCTATTCGGCATGGACGCCCACGGCTCGGCTGGCGGTAATGCAGGGCCCTGCTGTAGCAACTCGATCGAGATGCCTTCGGGAGAGCGCACGAAGGCCATGCGGCCATCGCGAGGCGGACGCAGAACGGTGACGCCATGATCGAGCAGACGCTGACAGCTGGCGTAGATGTTCTCGACACCATAAGCCAGGTGCCCGAAGTTGCGCCCGCCTTGATAAACCTCTGGGTCCCAATTGAAGGTCAGCTCGACCTGCGCAGCATGGTCACCGGGAGCAGCTAAAAATACGAGGGTATATCGGCCCTGAGGTACGTCCTTGCGCGAAACTTCTTCGAGTCCGAGCGCATCACGATAGAAGGCCAGTGAACGATCGAGATCACTGACTCGCACCATAGTGTGCAGGTATTTCATTCAGAACATTTCCGAGGGGCCAGGCGCATCGGTCTTCACGGGTGCATGCCGCGCCACGATGTGATCGCCCGTGATCATGGCATCGTACGATTGTCCCGGACCCACCATCGGATAGACGCCCGCATCAGGATCGATGATGACTTCGAGGAATGCAGGGCCAGGGTAACGAATGAACTCTTCAACGACGCGCGGCACATCTTCCTTGCGATCGAGACGCACCGCAAACTCGAAGCCGTCGGCCTGCGCTGCCTTGACGAAGTCTTTTTTGTGCAGCGACTTATCGCTGGCAGACAAGCGACCTTTGAAGAACAGCTTTTGCCATTGCTTCACCATACCGTCACCGAAATTGTTGAGCACAACGACCTTGACCGGAAGGTTATAGGTGGTCACGGTCTCGAGGTCACCGAAGTTCATTCGGATTGACGCGTCGCCGTCGATGTCGATGACCAGGGCTTTCGGATCAGCAAATTGTGCGCCGATAGCTGCCGGAAGGCCGAAGCCCATCGTGCCCATCGACCCGGAGGTCAGCCATAACCTTGGCCTGCAGAAATCAAAATACTGCGCAGCCCACATCTGATGCTGACCCACACCGGTGGAGATGATTGCCTGCCCGTGCGTCAAACGATTGATTTCCTCGATGACATAGTACGGCTGAATCAAAGGGCTGTTGCGGTCGTAGTTCATCGCGTGTCGAGTGCGCAGTGCCTCGATTTCGTAATGCCACTGTGAATAATCAGCGGAGAACCCGGTTTTTCGGCCGAATGCCGTCAAGGCAAGAATGGCCTCGGGTAATTGCCCCACATGGCTCCAGTCGACCTTCTTGACCTTGTTGATCTCGGCTCGATCGATATCGATATGCGCTATTTTCTTGGCGCGTGGCGCGAACTTGTTGGGCACGCCTGCAACGCGATCGTCAAAGCGTGAACCCATGGCGAGCAATAGATCACAATCTTCCACCGCGTAGTTGGCAAACGCCGCGCCGTGCATGCCGAGCATGCGCATAGACAAGCGATGCGTCGTGTCGAATGCACCGATACCCATCAAGGTCGTCACGACCGGGATGCCGAAAGTTTCGGCAAACTCGGTCAGCGCGCTCGACGCCTCGCCATTAATCACGCCACCACCCGCATAGATCAGCGGACGCTTCGCATCGCGCAACATCGCGAAAAACGCAGCCGCTTCATCATCTTCGATACCGGCATGCGTCGTGGTGAAGAGGCGCTTCCGATAACCGGGAACTGGCAAGGTGCCCTCGCCACGGAAAGTACCCGACCAATTCTGAACGTCTTTGGGCACATCGACCACGACTGGGCCCGGTCGACCCGTGCGTGCAATCTCAAATGCCGTACGAATCGTTGCCTCGAGTTTTTCGGGATCGGTAACCAGGAACACATGTTTGGCGACCGAGCCCATGATGGCCGAGACCGGCGCTTCTTGGAATGCATCGGTGCCGATAGCCGCCGTCGGAACCTGACCGCAGATCACGAGCATCGGGATCGAGTCAGCCATCGAATCACGCACTGGCGTGACGGTGTTGGTCGCACCCGGGCCCGAGGTCACCAGACAAACACCGACTCGTCCGCTGGCACGGGCATAACCTGCGGCCATGAAGCCTGCACCCTGCTCATTAGCAGGCACGATCAGCGGCATCTGCTCACCACCATGATCTACCTGAGCCTGGTTGTGCAAAAAGACGGCATCGTAGGTCGGCAGAATCGCGCCGCCCGAATAACCGAATACGGCGGTAGTGCCCTCGTCCACGAGAACCTGCACGATCATCTCAGCTCCGGTCATCACCGTGCCCGCCTTCGGATGGCGCCTGGAAACGGTCTTGGGAGCAGTGGACTCAGACATAGGTAAAACCCGAGAGAAAAGCCGACAGGGGGTCTTTCAGACTACCAGTTTGACCGCTTCGTGCAATATGCTCCACGACACGCCCATGAGACACATCATCGCCATCCATCTGCAAAACGAAGCCGGCGCCCTAACACGGGTTGCTGGCCTCTTCTCCACGCGCGGTTACAACATCGAGTCACTCTCGGTAGCCGCAACCGATGACGCAACCGTGTCACGCATCACGCTAGTGACGCGCGGATCGGATTCGGTCGTCCAGCAAATCATTAGTCAGCTCAATAAGCTGATCGATGTGGTCAGCGTCGAAGATATGACGCAGGGCGAACACATCGAGCGAGAACTGGTGCTGCTCAAACTCAAGGTTAGGCTCGAGCAGTCGGACGCGGTACGTGGCTACGTCGTTCGCGCCGGAGGTCGAGTGCTCGATCCAGCTAGCGATGGGTTCATCGTGGAGCTGACGGCGAGTGAGCAGGAGGTCGATCAGTTCGTCATCGATCTCGGCAAAGGCGCCGAAATCGTGGAAGTCGTACGCAGTGGCGCACTAGGAATTAGCCGTCTTGAGCGTGCTCAGCGCTCACGTCGAGACTGAGAATCGACTCAGCGGCTCCAAGACCGCGCGGATCAGCGCTGGTATCTCGACCGGTCGGCGCGTTTGCGCATCCACATAGACGTGTACGAATTTACCAGTAGCCGCCGCCGACTCGGCGTCTTGTGCAAATACGCCCAAACGGTAGGTGACACTACTGCGACCCAAACGATCGACAGCCAGACCAATATCGAGAGGCTGCGGAAAAGACAGCGAAGAGTGAAATACGCAGCCGGTCTCGGCGACGATGCCAATCTGCCCGAGTGATCGCGTGTCAGTGCTGGTTGCTTCGATGAGAAACGCATTCACCGTGGTGTCGAAGTATTCGTAGTACACCACGTTGTTGATGTGCCCATAGGCGTCATTGTCGAGCCAACGGGTGATCATCGGCCGAAAATACGGGAACTCGTTGCGCTGCGGGATCGCTGGGCGGGTACTCATGACCGCTGCATTGTCGCCCGCCAACCGGACAGTTGCCAGCACCCGCGTCGACCGCGTAGCGTCGGGATATATGAAAACTCGCGCTGCCATCCTCGTTCGAACCGGCGCACCGGCGCCCTACGCCGAATCCCGCCCACTCGAGATCGCCGATGTCGACCTTTCGCCACCTGGGCCCGGCGAAGTGCTCATCAAGATGAAGGCCGCAGGCCTATGCCACTCCGACCTCTCGGTCATCGATGGCAATCGACCGCGACCACTACCCATGGTGCTCGGCCACGAAGGCGCGGGTGTCGTCGAAGAAATCGGCGCGGGTGTCACCGATCTTATCGTGGGCGATCATGTCGTCACGGCCTTCGTGCCAAGTTGCGGAACTTGTCAGCCCTGCCATTCCGGTCGACCCGCACTGTGCGAGCCGGGACTCGTCGCCAATACGGCAGGAACCTTGTTAGGTGGCTCGCGTCGCTTGCGACGTCATGAGCTCGAGCTCAATCACCATCTCGGTGTATCGGCTTTCGCCGAATACGCGACCGTCTCTCGTAACTCGTTGGTGAAAGTTGATCGCTCACTCGGCTTCGCCGAAGCGGCGGTTTTCGGTTGTGCCGTAATCACGGGTACAGGCGCCGTGATCAACACCGCCGATCTGCCACGCGAGCGCACGGTTGCCGTCATCGGCTTAGGGGGCGTCGGACTTGCCGCATTACTCGGCGCGCGTTTACGGGAAGCGACAACGCTGATTGCGATCGATCTGTCGGAATCCAAGCTCGCGATGGCGCGCAACTTGGGGGCAACGCATACCTTCAATGCAGCCGACCCTGAATGCGCCGACAAGGTTCGCTCTTTGACCAAAGGCGGTGTCGAGTTCGCATTTGAAATGGCAGGCGTCGTCAAAGCGATGGAACTCGCCTATCGCATCACCCGCCGCGGCGGGACGACGGTGACCGCGGGGTTGGCCCATCCGCAAGCGATGTTTTCGATACCGCAGGTCGGCATCGTGGCAGAAGAGCGTACGATCAAAGGCAGTTATCTCGGCAGCTGTGTGCCATCGCGAGACATCCCGCGGTATATCGAGTGGTATCAGGAAGGTAAGTTGCCCGTAGACAAATTATTGTCCGAAACTTTGGCTCTCGATGAAATCAACGCAGGATTTGATCGACTGGCGCGCGGTGAAACTTTGCGTCAAACATTGACGCTATAGCATGTCGAAATCGACCGCTCCGGCATCGTAGTCATATAGCGTTCTCAATTCCATCATGCCTGCAGTCAGCGCTTTGACTTGCTCCGCCGGCTCGTCCCCAAAGTACAGATCTGCGCGCGCGCGTGACATTGCCAAGGCGTCTGTCACTCTCCCGATACGTTCACGCTCGTAACGCTTTAAAAAAAGATCTTCGGCTCCACGCGCCTGCGCTGCACGCCCAAGTACTGCTGCATCTTCCAAAGCCATGACGGCACCCTGCCCCGTGAACGGCGGCATGGCGTGGGCGGCATCGCCTAGTAGAGTGACTCGCCCCTGCGTCCAAGATGGCAGCGGATCGCGATCGAAGAGACCCCATTTGTAGAGTCGATCCGATGACGTCAACGACAGCAAATCAAGAGCGCGCGGCTCAAAATCAGCAAACTCGATCAGCAACTCATCGAGCGTGCTGCGGACGGACCAACCTTCTTCCATCCAGGCGTCACGCTTGGCAATCGCCACGAAATTGATCCAAGACCCGCGCCGTAACGGATAGCGCATCAACATCCGTCTCGGGCCCAAGGTCATGCAAAGCGACGGGTCGAGCAAACCCGGCGGCACACGATCTCCTGAGATCAAGCCACGCCACGCCACATACCCCGTGAAGTTAGGTTGATCCGGACCAAACAATTGCTCGCGAACCCGCGAGTGAATACCGTCGGCACCGATCACATAGTCGGCATTCTCGCTCCAGCCGGAACTGCAATGAACTGAAACGCCATCGTGGTCTTCTTTGAAGTCGACGAACTCTTCCGAGGTGACGACGCTGTCGACATCGAGTGCCGTCACGGCAGAGAGCAAAACTTGATGAAGATCGGCACGATGCACGTGATATAGCGGATATCCGTAACGCTCTCGACTGCGATCCTGTGGCAACCTCACGAGATCTTCGCCCGTGCGGTAGTGGCGCAAACTACCGGCAGTGGGAGTGCTGCCGATCCGTGACAACTCACCTGCCAAGCCGAGATAAGCCAACGCCTTCGAGGCATTCGGCGTGATACTCAAACCCGCACCGACCTCGCCCAAGGCGGCACTTCGTTCGATCACTCGAACACGATGTCCCGCGCGCAATAACGCCAGCGCAGCAGCAAGGCCGCCAATGCCCGCGCCGACGATAATCGTCTTAGATGAGGGCATCTCGGGTAAGTCTCAGCGACGTTCTCGCACCGGGATAGGCACACTACAGAGATCGATCTTGCCTGCAGGCTGCAGATACCACTCATCGCGACGATTGCGCCGTGACTCGATCAACGCAGCAAAAGTCGGTGTATCAGTACGCAGCACTTCCAGAGGAATGCGCTCGGCCGGCGGAAGATCCACGGCAAAGCGTATGCGCTTGATGGGCACGCGCTCCTCCGCCTTCGCATAGAAGCCTAAGGGAAGCGTGCCGCGTGGTAATGCGGCCAGCAACTCCATGCCACGCACCGCCCTACCAATGACAGTGATATTGCGATCGAGTTGTCGGGGTGAATGGCCGATCACAGCGTACAACTCAGCGGCATTGCCGGAATCCGCAGCGGTATCACGTCCGACACCCAGCGTACCGTAGCAGTGCGTCAGCCAGACCTTGCCGGCACGTTCATCTAGCGCAGCTGCGAAGCCCTCGATGAAGCCCACCTGCGACGCGTAGACATCGCCATCAGGCAAGCGAGTCATACGCCAGCTGCGATTCCACGACTGCTCAAACTCGGGAGCGATCTTGGCTTTGGCAGCACCTAAAGGCTTCTTGCTCTCAGGGTCGCCCCATTGAGTAACGAAGTTGTCCTGCACGCGATTAATGCTGAGCCCGTCGAACCACCCCGACTGCGTCAGAGTTCGCAAGTTGGCGACGTGCGCTGGCGCGAAATTAGGGGCGAGCTCGAAAATGACTCGCCCACTATCGAGATCGAGATAGAGGGTTTTTTCAGGATCGAGCGGGCGCCAATCTGCGGCGGTCGATGCGGCGAGGACCGCCGCCATCGTTCCGGGCGGCGGCGAGTCACTCGCCGCGACTTGAAGACCCACAGCCGATAAGGCCACTGCCACGATCGAAGCGAGACGATGACGGGGGACGAGAGTGATGTTCATCGGGCGATTCTAGCGCGCCCTTGATTGTCCTAGACTTCACACCATGAACATTGACGCAAAACGCAAAGCGGCGGCAGGTACGCTCGTCGCCCCACTCGCCGGACAGGGCAAGTTGATGGTGCGGGTTGGTCGCGAGACCTCAGGCCGAGGCGGCAAGGGCGTCTCCGTCATCACGGGTCTGCCCCTGCCCCAGGCTCAGCTCGAAGAGCTCGCCAAGCAACTCAAGAAGCGCTGTGGCTGCGGCGGGACCGTCCGGAACGGCGTGATCGAGATCCAGGGCGACCAGCGTGATTTGCTGGTCGCGGAGCTGATCCGGCTCGGTTACCCGGCGAAACGCTCGGGCGGCTAACCGGTTGCGGCGTTTTGATCTCGAAAGCTGGCGTCGGCAACACGGGCACAGCTCGGCCCATCGTCTTTTCGATATCTCGCAACAGCCCCACTTCATCTGGCGCCACTAAACTCACTGCCCGACCACTCGCACCGGCACGCGCCGTTCGACCGATACGATGAACGTAGTCCTCGGGCACATTCGGCAGCTCGTAGTTGACGACCTGTGGTAATTCTTTGATATCGAGTCCGCGTGATGCGACTTCCGTCGCGACGAGAGCAGCGATCTGGCCGGACTTGAAATCTTCCAAGGCACGAACGCGCGCGCCCTGGCTCTTGTTGCCGTGGATGGCAGCAGCACGGATACCAGCACCCTCGAGTTGTTGCGCCAATCGATTGGCACCGTGCTTGGTTCGCGTGAAGACGAGCACTTGATGCCACGTCCCCTCGCCTTGAGCACCATGATCGAACAGATGAACTAGTAGGTGTCGCTTGGCTTCTTTCGGAACCTTGAACGCAACTTGATCGACTCGCTCCGCCGTCGTATTTCGCGGGGCGACTTCGACCGAAACAGGATTACGCAGAATCCTGGACGCCAGCTCTCGGATATCGTCCGAATAGGTGGCCGAAAACATCAAGTTCTGACGCTGCGGCGGTAGCAGCTTGATGATGCGCTTGATTGCGTGAATAAAGCCCATATCGAGCATACGATCGGCTTCGTCTAGAACCAAGCATTCGACCTTCGACAAGTCAGCATAGCCTTGCTCAACGAGATCGAGCAGGCGCCCAGGCGTTGCGATCAGAAGATCACAGCCACGGCGCAGGCCTTCGATCTGCGGCTTTTCGCTGACGCCACCGAAAATCACCAGCGAACGGAGGTTCTTGTAACGTCCGTAGGCTTTGGCGTTCTCGGCAATCTGCGCCGTCAATTCGCGCGTTGGACTCAGGACGAGCGCTCGGGGCGCATGACCACTCGCAGCATTCAATCGCTGCAACACGGGGAGTACGAAGCCCGCTGTTTTGCCAGTGCCCGTCTGCGCGCCCGCGAGAATATCGCGACCCGACAGAACTGCAGGAATAGCCTTGAATTGGATGGGGGTCGGCGTGGCGTAACCCTTTTCGGCGACAGCACGCAACAGCTCAGGCTGAAGCCCGAGATCAGAAAACTGCATTGATGATGAGATCCGTAGTTGATTTGACTCGCGACACGGACAAAGCCGTAGCGGTCAGTTGCGAGTCGAGTAATGGGGGCGCTGACCGCGCAACCCTTATTTTGTAAGCCGAAGTGTACACCACGACGAGCACTTCGTCACGGCATTTCTATTCACGGCACTGCTATGAGTTACTCGCCTGTAACTTCTCAAGCTCTTCCCAACGTAGATACGCCGCATCGATCTGCTCGGAAAGTGCTTGTAACTCGCCTAACGTGTTTTTGACTTCGTTCTGATCCCGGCTGTAAAAGTTTGGATCCGCGACCAAAGCATCGAGCGTCAACTTGCGTAACTCCATCGTTTCGAGTTTCGCAGGCAACTCGTCGAACTCACGCTGCTCTTTATATGAAAGACGTTTTTTCTTGATTGGCGCAGCGGAAGCCACTGTGGCGACATCATCTTTCGAATCCAACTTGGATGACTTTCGCGCGGACGACGCACTGGCTGAGGCGGGGCTGCTTTTCTTCCAGTCTTCCCAATCCGTCCAACCACCGACGAATTCACGGACTCCACCATCGCCCTCGAGAACCAGCAAACTCGTGACCACTCGGTCGAGGAAACTACGATCGTGACTGACGAGCAAGAGCGTGCCATCGAAACTGGCGACGAGCTCTTCAAGCAACTCCAAGGTATCGATGTCCAAATCATTCGTTGGCTCATCGAGAACGAGCAAATTGGCGGGACGCGCAAAGAGTCGTGCGAGTAATAGTCGATTCCGTTCACCGCCCGATAGCGCACTGGCTGGTGTCAGCAATTGATCGGGTCTAAAGAGGAAGTCTCGCAGGTAACCCGAGACATGACGATTCTCACCGCCGATCGGCACGAAAGAATTACCGTCATTGACGTTATCAGAAACAGATGCGCTCAGATCTAGCTGCTCACGCTGCTGGTCGTAATAGGCGACCTCCAATCGCGAGCCGCGTTTGACGCGGCCGCTCGAGGGCTCGAGCTCACCGAGCAACAACTTGATCAGCGTGCTCTTGCCTGCGCCATTCGGCCCTACGATACCGATTCGATCACCGCGCTGGATGCGCGTCGTGATCCCACGCAGCACCTCGCGATCCCCGAACGAGACACCAGCTTGCTCAGCTTCGAAAACAAGCTTGCCCGACTCGACCGCCTCGGTAACAGCCAATTCGACTTGTCCGATACGATCGCGCCGCGCTTTTCGCTCAGAACGCATCTCCTTGAGAGCTCGCACTCGACCTTCGTTACGAGTGCGTCGTGCCTCGACGCCCTTGCGTATCCACACTTCCTCTTCGGCAAGTTTCTTATCGAACAGCGCATTGGCTTTCGCTTCGATCTCGAGCTGTAGTGTCTTTTTCGTGACGAAATCGTCGTAGTTTCCCGGCCACGAACTCAACTTGCCGCGATCCAATTCGACGACTCGCGTTGCGAGACGGTTGACGAACATACGATCGTGGCTCACGAACAGCAAAGCGCCACGAAACTCGAGCATCACCGCTTCGAGCCATTCGATCGCCGAAATATCCAAGTGATTGGTTGGCTCGTCAAGCAACAGAATCTCGGGCTCTGAAACTAATGCCCGACCGAGCAGCACACGCCGACGCCAACCACCCGATAGTCCTGCGAACGCTTGCTCCGCTGGCAACTGCAAACGCGAAATGATCGTCTCGACTCGATGCTCGTGCTCCCAACTCTCACCTGGAATGCCCGCGAGACCGCCGCGTACCACCTCAAGGACTGTAGCCT
>Ga0315902_10001794_pt1 | contig 34146 bp, 31 predicted proteins | sample LakEriMetagenome_9_FD_203523 | JGI IMG/M metagenome (GOLD analysis project Ga0315902, IMG submission 203523) | Freshwater fungal communities from buoy surface, Lake Erie, Ohio, United States - Buoy 12 MA117 | ecosystem: Environmental > Aquatic > Freshwater > Lake > Lake biofilm | place: USA... | reverse complement strand
AGGGGTAACCGCCCGGGTTCCGGCCAAGGTAAATCTGCAACTATCTGTTGGCCCACTTGGCAGTGATGGCTTTCATGAGGTGACTACCGTCTTTCAAGCAATCTCCTTATTTGATGATGTAACTGTTTCAACTGCGGAGATAAATGATGGGATCAAGATCAGTATTACAGGTCAAACATCAACTGGTGTACCGGTTGATAACTCAAACTTAGCGGTTAAAGCCGCGCAGTTAATGATTGAAAGTTATGATCTGCCGAAAGATTTAAGTATTAAGTTGAAAAAAGAGATTCCAGTTGCTGGTGGCATGGCAGGTGGCAGCGCAGATGCAGCTGGGGTAATTGTTGGCTTAGATTCCTTATTTGAACTTGGTCTTTCAAGAGATGAAATGGAATCAGTAGGGAGCAAGATTGGCTCTGATGTGCCATTTTCAATTTGTGGTGGCGTTGCAATTGGAACAGGGCGTGGAGATCAAATAACTCCAGCACTTGCTAAAGGAAATTACAACTGGGTGCTTGCTCTTTCAGGTCAAGGATTATCAACTCCTGCTGTTTATCAAGAGTGTGATCGGCTTCGCGAAGGGTTATCTATTGCACCTCCAATTGTAAGTGAGCAGTTGATGCAAGCATTAAGGGCTGGAGATGCAAAAGCATTAGGTAAAGCATTAACAAATGAGTTACAACCAGCAGCTTGCTCTTTGAGGCCAGCTCTTAGATTGGTATTAGATGTTGGTGTTGATTATGGCGCACTTGGTGGAATTGTCTCTGGCTCAGGACCTACCGTTGCATTTTTAGTATCAGATGATGATCATGCAATGGATCTAACTGTTGCACTCAGCAGTAGTGGGGTTGTTTCCTCAGTTGTTAGAGCAAATGGACCTACTCATGGCGCACGAATTATTGAAAGTTTTTAATTTAACCAGTTATAAGGGATAATTCAGGTTCCGCCATTGTGTAGTGGCTAGCACATGAGCCTTTGAAGCTCAGGGTCCAGGATCGATACCTGGTGGCGGAGCCACCAAGTTAAGGGGGTAAGAATGAGTGAGCTATCACTTGTAATTCTTCTCGCCGCCGGTGATAGCAAGCGGATGAAATCAAAACAATCTAAAGTCTTACACAAGATTGCTGGCAGATCAGTTATTGCAAACCTACTAGATTCAGTTGAGCAGTTAAATGCTAAAAACCTCACGGTGGTAGTTGGTGCAAATAAAGATGAGGTAGTTGAGCACCTATCTAAGATCGCACCAAAGGCAAAAACAGTATTTCAAGAAAAACGAGATGGCACAGGTGGTGCCACCCAATTAGCTCTAGCTGAATACAAAGGTGATGGCACTGCTTTGATTTTGGCTGGCGATACCCCACTGCTTACCCATCAAACACTGAGTGAGTTTGTTCAGGTTCATCAAAAGGAAAAACAGAGCGCATCGGTTTTAACAGCGATACTGCCTGATCCAACTGGGTATGGCCGAGTTGTTAGAGGAGAAGATGGCCAGATTTTAAAGATCGTTGAGGAAAAAGATGCTAGTGAAATGGAAAAAGAGATTGATGAAATTAATACGGGGGTTTATCTATTTGAATTACCCCTCCTTAGAGATGTTATAAAAAATCTAAAAAGTAATAATGCTCAAAATGAACTCTACCTAACTGATGTAATTGGGCTGATAAATGCAGCTGGCAAAAAAGCTTATGCAGTTTTATCCAATGATTACACTGAAACTCTAGGAATTAATGACTGCGCTCAGTTGGCGGAGGTCTCAGCGATTATGCGAGATCGAATCAATAACCTTCACATGTTAAATGGCGTAGCAATTGTCGATCCAACTAACACCTGGATTGACCATGGAGTTGAGATCGGATCCGATGTAGTGATCTATCCAGGGTGTGCAATATCAGGAAAGACTGTAATTAAAACCGGTGCTGTGATTGGTCCGCGAACTACCCTAGAAGATTGCATTGTAGAAGAGGGTGCCAAGGTTGTTGAATCAAATTGCACCGAGTCAAAGATTGGTAAAGATGCCAAGGTTGGACCATTTACCTATCTACGTAAGGGAAGTGTCTTAGCTAGCGAGAGTAAAGCTGGTGCTTTTGTTGAGATCAAAAATTCCACGGTAGGTGAAGGAACAAAGGTTGCTCATCTTTCATATGTGGGTGATGCCGAGATTGGTAAAGAGAGCAACATAGGTGCTGCCACCATATTTGTTAATTATGATGGAGAGCGTAAACATAAAACTACAGTTGGCGATCATGTGCGGATTGGTAGTGACACCATGCTGGTCGCTCCGGTGAATGTGGGAGATGGTGCCTATACGGCGGCTGGATCGGTGATTAATGAGGATGTGCCAGCAGGTGCGATTGGAATTGGTCGCGCTCGCCAGGTAAATATCTTGGGTTGGGTACTTAAAAAACGAAAAGATAGTAAATCAGCGGCAGCGGCAAAAAAAGCCGGGGCAAAAGAGTAAGTAAGTTCTAGTAGAGTTAACCTAGATTCACCACAGTGAGGGGGAAGCTAAACTGAACGAGATTCGCTTATCCTCCGAGAAAAGTTTGCGCCTATTTTCAGGACGGGCCTATCCAGAGTTAGCAGATGAGGTCGCCGCCGAACTTGGCATTCCAATAACACCAACTTCAGCATATGACTTTGCAAATGGTGAAATTTTTATCAGATTTGAAGAGAGTGTTCGCGGCAGTGATGCCTTCGTATTACAAAGCCATAGCGCTCCAGTAAATAAACAAATAATGGAGCAACTAATAATGGTTGATGCGTTAAAGCGTGCTTCAGCAAAGCGAATCACTGTAGTACTGCCATTTTATGGATATGCCAGACAAGACAAAAAGCATCGCGGACGTGAACCAATCTCAGCTAGATTAATGGCCGACTTATTTAAGACCGCTGGAGCTGATCGTTTAATGTGCGTAGATCTTCACACCTCGCAAATTCAAGGATTTTTTGATGGACCAGTTGATCACCTCTTTGCACTTCCACTACTAACAAATTATGTTGGCAGCAAGGTAGATCGTAAGAATTTAGTAATTGTCTCTCCAGATTCAGGACGCGTTAGAGTTGCAGAGCGATGGAGTGAGTTGTTAGGTGGTTGCAGCATCGCATTCATTCATAAGACACGTGATCCAAGAGTTCCTAATGAGGCAACTGTTGGCAAGGTTGTTGGAGATGTTGAGGGAATGACCTGCGTTGTAATTGATGACATGATTGATACCGCTGGAACTGTGACAAAAGCTGTGGATGCCTTAATTGAAGCGGGTGCGAAGGATGTAATTATCGCTGCTACTCATGCAGTATTTTCAGGACCTGCCATAGATCGATTGAAGAAATCAAGAGTCTCTGAGGTGGTAGTGACTAATACCCTGCCTATCGCTGAAGAGAATAGATTTGATAATCTAACCGTGCTTTCAATTGCGCCATTACTTGGACGAGCCATCAAAGAGGTATTTGAAGATGGTTCAGTTACCAGTCTTTTTGATGGACATAGTTAAAAAAGTTTTACCAAAAGAAGAAATTGCGCCCGTAGCTCAACTGGATAGAGCATCTGACTTCGGATCAGAAGGTTTGGGGTTCGAATCCCTACGGGCGCACTACCCGCTTGAACTTGATAAAACAATCAATGCTGTTTAGTGAAGTACCCTACAAAAATTTAATTCTAAGAATACTCTCAGGATATTTTTTCTGTGTAAATAATAATTACTATTAAGATTTAACTTTTAAGTAGGAGAAAAGCATGAATACAAAAAAGGTGTGTGCTTTAGTTTTTGCTTTGATTTTAACCAGCTCACCGACGGCATCCGGAAACACACTAAACGAACTTGAGTATCAATACGACCAGCTAAGACAGTCCTTCGAGTCAGATGTTTATCTGTTAAATGTGACTCTTCGTGGTTATGAGGCGGACGCTGCTCAATGCATCCTTCGATATACAGGTGCTACCGATCCAATCTCAATTATGTTCAGGAATGATTGTCAGGCTGCGTTTGACAGCACTCAACAGTCTATTTTTGATGTCACTCGAAGAGCAGGAAATACATCGACTCAGATGAATAATCTACGCGTTCAGATTGATGCATTAAAAGCGGCAACGCCAACTACTACTTCAGCACCAACACCAACATCTACTTCAGCACCAACACCAACTACTACTTCAGCACCAACACCAACATCTACTTCAGCACCAACACCAACTACTACTTCAGCACCAACACCAACTACTACTTCAGCACCAACACCAACTACTACTTCAGCCCCAACACCAACTACTACTTCAGCCCCAACACCAACTACTACTTCAGCCCCAACACCAACTACTACTTCAGCCCCAACACCAACATCTACTTCAGCGCCATCGACTTCCTCAAGTCAGACTAATCAGAAATTAAATAACTTTGCCGTACTAAATTCGAATTCAGGACCAGGCTCATCATTAGTTCAGTTTTCTACAAATCAAGTCAATAAAGTTTTCAGAGTGGTGGCGAATAAAAAAAATGCAAGAACTATACGTATGAATGTCACTTCAACAGACAAGGGAGTGATAGAGGTTCGAAGCAAAATAGATCTTACTGGATACCGATTGACCATCTCGCAGAATGGCCGCGTTGTAAATCGTCATTTAGTTGAAAATAGATAGGTTGATATCCCACAAGGAGAGGCACCGATTTGTGCTTTTGCCCACTCATTAGATAACCTTGCGCCTCATTCCGCGAGGGATCAAACCGTTATCGAGGGAGAAGTAAAGTGGCTGAGATTTCAATTAAGGGAGCACGCCGAACCGAGTTTGGCAAAGGTGCATCTCGCAGAGCGCGCCGTGATGGATTTATACCGGCGGTAATTTATGGACATGGCGAGAAACCACAGCATGTGGCATTACCCTCTCGTGAACTTGGAATTGCTTTAAAGACATCAAACGTTTTGATTGATGTTGTATTAGATGATCACACAGAGTTAACACTTCCAAAGTCTGTTAGTCGCGATCCATTAACTGGACTCCTTGAGCACATTGACTTAGTAATTGTTCGTCGTGGTGAGAGAGTTGTTGTCTCTGTTCCAGTACATACTGAAGGTAAGTACGACCAAGATGGAATTTTGGAACATACAAATAACTCTATTGAGGTTGAGACAGATGTAACTAACATTCCAGCATTCTTAATGTTAAGTATGGAAGGCATGATGGCTGGCGAATCTAGATACGCCGCCGATGTAGTTCTACCTGAGGGTGTTAAGTTAATTAGTGATCCAAAGATGACTGTTGTTCACTTGTCAGTTAAATCTGCTGAGATTGAAGAGACACCAGTTGTTGCCGCTGTCGCTGAAGGCGATGCTGCCGCAGCCCCAGCAGAGGGTGAAGCTGCTGCTACTGCTACAGCTCCTGCCGGTGGCGATGATAAGAAGGACAAAAAGAAGTAAGTTGGCACTAGCCTTAACTTATGGCTGATCGTTGGTTGGTAATTGGTCTTGGAAATCCAGGATCTGAGTATGAAAAAACCAGGCACAACATCGGTCAACTTGTCCTAGATCAACTATCTTACGGTCAAAAATTTTCCTCCCACAAATCTCGGATGGAAATATGTGAGGTTAAATGTGGTGAGCATACTTTAGTTCTAGCAAAATCCCGTGGGTATATGAATGAAACCGGTGGACCAGCAAAAGCTTTACTAGATTTTTATAAAATCGAAATTACCCAAGTTATCGCAGTTCATGATGAACTTGATCTTCCATTTAGCGCGTTGCGAATTAAACAAGGTGGCGGAGATAACGGGCATAATGGTCTTAAATCTTTAACTTCATCATTTTCAAGCGCTGATTATTTTCGCATCAGAATGGGTATAGGTCGGCCAATTGGTGAGCAGGATCCGGCAGATTTTGTCTTGAAACCATTTAGCAAAGAGGAGCGCCAAGATTTAGGTGAGTTCACATCCCGTGGTGCTGATGCGATTACTACGTTGGTAGTAGCTGGAATGGATAAGGCACAAACAGCTTTTAACTCTTAATTACCTTAGCTCGGCCAGATTCCAGGCGTGCTACTGGCACTCTAAATGGTGAGCAGGAAACATAATCAAGATTTAAATTATGGAAGAAGTGAATACTTCTAGGATCTCCACCATGCTCACCACATACTCCTAATTTGAAATCTTTTCGATATGCCCGGGCTTGATCTTTGGCAATTTTCACTAACAATCCCACGCCATCTTGATCAAGTGATTCAAATGGATTAAAAGGTAGTAGCTCTAAATCTAGGTATCTTGGCAAGAATGTCGATTCAACATCATCGCGACTAAATGCCCAGGTGAGTTGAGTTAAATCATTAGTACCAAATGAGAAAAAGTCAGCATAATCTGCCAATCTGCTTGCCGTAATTGCAGCTCGCGGGGTCTCTATCATGGTGCCAATTAGCATATCTAGCTGCGCACCATTTAAGGTTTTCTTAATCTCATCCTCCAGGCTCTCTCGTAAATATAGAAGTTCACGTTGAGTAGCAACTAGCGGAATCATTAACTCAGGCTTTGGTTCAAAGCCTGCCTTTTTAATTTCAAGGGCGGCAAGTACCAATGCCCGCACCTGCATTTTGAATAACTCAGGAATCAATATCCCCAGACGAACCCCACGAAGTCCAAGCATTGGATTTGCTTCATGCAAACGCTTGACCGCAGCAAATATTGCTTTGTCTCTAGGAGTAATTGTTGTATTTAATGCCTCAGCTGTAGCCATCTCAGCACTAAGAGTTGCTAGATCTGGCAAGAACTCATGAAGTGGTGGGTCTAATAATCGAACTGTTACTGGGAAGCCTGACATAGCTTTTAATATGCCAACAAAATCTGCTTGTTGCAGTGGCTGCATTTCAGCAATCACCGAATTTTGTTCAGCTTCTGTCTCTGCCAGTACAACCCTTTCGACATAACTTCTGCGCTCACCCAAAAACATGTGTTCAGTTCGACATAAACCTATTCCTTGAGCACCCAATGTTTTAGCACGGATGGCATCCTCTGGTGTATCAGCATTTGCCCTCACATATAATTTTCTAATCTCATCTGCATGTTGCAGAATTCGATCCACAGCTTTAACAACAGGTGTAGCTTCTTTTGAAGAAGCCAGCAGTGTGCCTTCCAAATATGATGTAACTGGAGATTGAGTAACTGGTAATTCACCTAGGTAAACACAACCAGTTGTGCCATCAATAGAGATTACCTCTCCCTCTCTGACTACTAAGTCACCAACTGTAAATTGCAGTAACTTCTCATCAACAGTAATGCTTTCAGTTCCACAGACTGCAGTCTTGCCCATACCCCTAGCAACAACGGCAGCATGTGATGTTTTACCGCCACGACTAGTTAAAATTCCTTCGGCAGCAACCATTCCCACCAAATCATCTGGACTGGTCTCTCGCCTGACCAAGATAACTTTGCGACCAGTTTTTGCTAAATCAAAAGCCCGTTTTGAATTAAAAACAATCTCTCCAACTGCAGCGCCAGGTGATGCTGCAATTCCAGTTGCTATCAAATTTTGTTTTGCAGATAAATCAAATTGCGGAAACATTAATTGGGCTAGTTGATCTCCACTTGTGCGTGCAAGTGCCTCATCCATGGAGATCTTGCCTTCATCAACTAATTGAGTGGCAATTCGAAAAGCTGCCTCCGCAGTTCTCTTTCCAACTCTTGTCTGTAGGATCCAAAGTTTGCCGCGCTCGACAGTGAACTCAATATCGCATAGGTCGCGATAGTGATCCTCTAACCTCTTCATCAATCGTTCCAGCTCCGCATGAACAACTGGCTCTTTTTTAGACATATCAACCAGCGACATGGTGTTACGAATGCCTGCCACCACATCTTCACCTTGAGCACGGTCTAAGTAGTCGCCATAACTTCCTTTTTCACCAGTTGCAGGATCTCGGGTAAAAGCCACTCCAGTTCCAGAATCATCACTGAGATTTCCAAAGACCATCGATTGGATGTTTACGGCAGTTCCTAAATCAGATGGGATTCGCTCTCGGCGACGGTACAGCTGGGCGCGCTCTGAGTTCCAAGATTTAAAAACTGCCTCAATTGATTGCGTTAAGTGATCAATTGGTTTTGTTGGGAATGGCTTTTTCGTATGATGTTCGATCGCTTTGATTAAATCTTGGGCTAACTCCTTAAGCGATCCTGCTGATAAATCTGCAACCACTTTGACATTCACCTTTTGCAGGTGAAGCGCCTCAATTTTATGAACAGTTTCATCTGGCAACTCACAAACAATCCTGCCAAACATATCAATGAACCGGCGATATGAGTCCCAAGCAAATTTTTCATTACCACTGGATTTTGCCATGGCATCTGCGACCTCAGGTGTAATGCCAACATTTAAGACAGTTTCCATCATGCCCGGCATAGAGTGTTTGGCACCAGAGCGAACTGAAACTAATAAAGGATTTTTGGCATCGCCAAATCTTTTCTCAACAGTTTTTTCTAAATTTGATAACGCAGTATGTATCTGATCATTTAGCTGGGCTGGAACTGATCCAGTTGTCAGGTACTCTCGGCAGGCATCAGTGGTAATGGTGAAACCAGGAGGTACTGGTAGACCCATTTGAACCATCTCGGCAAGGTTTGCACCTTTACCACCTAGAAGATCTGATTTACTTTTATCGCCAAATGTAAACGGATAAATAAACTGCTTAGCCAATTTGACCCCTGTCTAAAACTTCCGCCAGCCTACTCATCCGGTATTGCGCAAACCTGCCGCAACACCGTTTATCGTTAATAGTAGAGCTCTTGCCAAGAGCGGATCTGGCTCCTTTTGGCTGCGAACCCGTTTGAGTAGGGAAATTTGCAGCAGTTGAATTGGGGCTAGATAGGTATCTCTAACCTGTAATGTTCTAGCCAAGATTGGTTGATTTCCTAGAATCTCACTCTTGTTTGTCATCATTAGTAACTCTTTTACTGTCAAATCAAACTCAGTCTTAATTTGATCAAATATTTTATGAAGAGAAGGATCTACCAAGTTTTCTACATATCGCTTTGCAATTGTTAGATCTGTTTTGGCTAAGGTCATCTCTACATTACTTATAAATGTGCTGAAGAAATGCCACTCCTTAAGTAAGGTTTGGAGCAGTTGGCTCTTTCCAGCCTCTCTAGCTGCCTTCAAACCTGATCCGACACCATACCAACCAGGAACAATTTGACGAGATTGAGTCCAGCCAAATACCCACGGAATTGCTCGAAGTGAATCTAATCCAGATGATGCATCTGGTCTTCGAGATGGACGTGAACCTAAAAACATATTTCCTAATTGTTCAACTGGGGTTGAGGTGTAAAAATAAGCTGAAAGCTCTGGCTGATCAACCAGAGCTCGATACGCCTTAAATGCATGCTCACTAATTAAATCCATGCACTCATTCCAAGTATTTAAATCTTGACTTGATTGTCTAGGTTTTCTATTTAGCACTGTCGCCTCTAATGCTGCGGCCAGGGTTAGTTCTAAATTTTCTTTTGCTAATGCTGGTAGACCAAACTTGTCAGAGATCACCTCACCTTGTTCTGTCATTTTTATCTGACCATCAATTGAACCCCAAGGTAGAGCAATTAATGCATCATAAGTTGGTCCACCACCACGGCCAACAGATCCCCCACGGCCATGAAATAGACGCAACTTAATACCATGTTTTTTTGCAACATCTCTTAGTTTGCGTTGAGCCTTATGAATTTCCCATTGACTAGTGGTGATACCCGCGTCTTTATTTGAGTCTGAATACCCAAGCATTACCTCTTGAACACCGCCCCGTAAATCAACAATTTTTCGGTAAGTTACATTTGTCAGTAGGTCATCCAAAATTTTGTCTGCCGATTTAAGCTCAATCACAGTTTCAAGTAGTGGAACAAATCCAATTTTTGCAAATGCCTTTGGTTCATCAAATGAAATTAACCCAGCTATCTTCGCAATCACAACGGCTGCCATTACATCATCAGCTGATTTAGTCATGGAAATTATGTAACTCTCAATCACCTCAGGTCCATATCTATCAATTAACTCATTTATGGCAATAAATGTTTTATAGCAATTATTGCCTGCTTGATCAAGGTCATTCAGATTTGGATTAATTTGCCCCAGCAAAGCCTTTGTAATTATCTCTTTGCTTGAGCTTCCAAAAATTTGAGTTAGCAATTTGTGATGAAAATCTGAATGCTCTCTGATATCCATAGTCGCATGAGTTAAGCCAAATGCACTTATCGAACGCATAATTCGATCTAATAAACCATTGGCAATCAATTGACCATTATTTTCCAACAGTGAGGTGCGCATAATATTAAAATCTTGAAGTAGTTCAGCGGTATCTTTGTAATCTCTACCCGAAAAGTGTGGCAGGCCGGAGGCATGTCGAGATTGCGTCAGCGACAATTTATGCCTGATCGCAGTAGCTTTTAATCGATATGGCTCTTCAATATTTATCCGACGGTATCTTGCTTCAATTTCAGGCAAGTTCTCTAAATCCTTAGCAACCGAGACCTCTAATTCCTTGGATACCCCAGCTAACTTGGTGGAAATTGATAATGCTTGTCTTAACTCATCTAGGTGTGAAAATAAAGTTCTAGTAAAATGACCATTTTGTAATAATATTGCAGCTCTAGTTACCTCAGCTGTGATGTTTGGATTACCATCTCTATCTCCACCAATCCAAGTTCCAAATCTTAACGGGCGAGCATTTAGTGAGAGATCTACGCCTAATTTTTTAACCTCAGTTACGAACTCCACTAAGACCTCTGGCACTGTCTCAAGCAGTAACTCATCTAGGTAATAAATTGAATTAACTGCTTCATCAAGTGGCTCAGGCCTGCCGAGACGAAGTTCATCTGTCTGCCAAAGTAAATCAATTGCCTCCGCTAATCTTTCAAGATGAAATGGATTATTTGGTTGTTGAAGTAATTGAGAAATAGTAGTCATTTTACTTAAAACTGACCTTCGAGCAGCCTCTGTTGGGTGAGCTGTAAATACCGGACGTACTGAAAAATTTTCAATCCATTCTTGTAGCTCAGCAGTTGAAAATTCTTGATTTTTATTTTTTGCTTTTAGTATATTTTCAATAGTTCTGCTGAGCCATGTACCGCCAGGGTTATGTTCAGCAGCTAAAATTTTGGACCTATTTACTTGTTCAGCGACATTTGCTAAGTTAAAAAAATTACTAAAAGCTCTTACCAATGCAATAGTTTGTGAATCAGAAATCTTGTTTAGAATTTGATCTTGGCTTCCTTCTCTAACTGAGAGTCTTACTGATTCAACAAGCGCAAGTAATTCTTCGCCCTCTTGGCGAGCAAGGGTTTGACCTAGAAGGTCTGCTAACTTTCTAACATCATTGCGAAGGTCGGTGTTATCTACCCCAGAGTTCATGGGTTAATCATTACAGGTATTCAAAATCCTTCGCACATTATTATGGCAATCCTTGTCTCGGCTAAGCCGTAGAATTAGCCCATTAACCCCCCTTCATTTATGGAGCGGGGGTAAGCGGCGTTTGGATAAGGAGGTGGATCGGCAATGCTGAAGTTATTCGAAAGTTTGCAAAAACCTATTAGAGAGTATCTATCAGATAACAAGATATTAGTAGCACCTTCAGCTGTTCACTCCTTAATTTGTATTAATCAAAGCGCACCTACCTTAATTGTGACAACCTCAACTAGGGCAGCAAATGAGTTGACTGAAGAGCTAATCTCCCTAGAAGGTATAAATTGCGTAGTTAATTTTCCAGCCTGGGAAACATTGCCTCACGAGCGGTTGAGCCCTAAATCAGACACTGTTACTGCAAGATTTAAGGCGTTATACAAGATTAATAATCCTGATACTAAGTATGTGGTTTGTTCTATTCGAGCATTACTCCAACCCATTATTGCAAATGATCTGAAAAATTCTCAGATACAAATTGCTACTAATCAAAGTATAAAAATGTTGGATTTAATCGAGCAGTTATCAAAATTTGGTTATACCAGATCTGATTTAGTTGAAAAGCGAGGAGACTTTGCAGTCCGCGGTGGAATTTTGGATTTTTTTGCACCAGACCAAGAACATCCAATAAGAATTGATTTTTTTGGAGATGAGATAGATGAGCTCTCATTTTTCGCAATCTCAGATCAAAGATCAATTGAGAAAATTGAAAGTAATATTCTTATTTTTCCATGTCGTGAACTTTTAATTGATGCGCAAGTTAAAAAGCGTGCTAAAGATTTAGGAATTCGTTTTCCACAAATTCAAGACCTCGCTAGTAAATTAAGTGAAGGTATAACTTTTGAAGGTATGGAGTCATTGGCAGCAGGAGTGGTTGATAAGTTTAATTCGGTTTTAGATTACTTGCCAGATGGCTATCAAATCTTATTAATTGATGAACCAAGAATTAGAACCAGAGCAGCAGATTTGATTAAAACAAATCAAGAATTTCTAGAAGCTGCTTGGTCAAATCTTGCTTGGGCTGAAGGTGATATCAATCAGAGGCCCATAGATTTGAGCAAAGAGTTAGGCCATGGTGGTTTCTACACACTTGAAGAAATCCAAGATGGAGCGAGGAAATCCAATGTTTCCTTTCGCAGTTTAAATCTGTATTCAGCTACACCAGAGGACTCACCATTAACATTTATTGACGAGTTAGAAAGCTATGCAAATAAGTATGAAACGTTACTAGCTGACATACAGCAATGGCATAAAGCTGGATATGAGGTGATTTTCACCGCCTCTGGAAAAGGAGTCTTGAAGCGATTTTCTGAATTACTCAACGGAGCAAATTTACCAAATAATTTCATCTCAGGAGAAAATTCACCAAGTAAAAAGTTAATCAATATTGTACAAAGCAATTTAAAACATGGCTTTGTAAGCGAAGAGCTTAAATTTGTAATTGTTACAGATAAAGATGTTACTGGACAGCGATCATCTGACAAAGATCTTGCAAGAATGCCATCTCGCAGGAAGAAATCAATTGATCCACTGCAATTAAAAGTTGGTGATTATGTGGTCCACGAACAGCATGGAGTGGGCAGGTACTTAGAGTTAATTAATCGATCAATAGCTGGGGTATCTCGAGAGTATCTAGTGATCGAGTACGCATCATCAAAACGTGGCCAACCCGCAGATAAATTATTTGTTCCTACCGATACCTTGGAGCAAGTTACTAAGTATGTTGGCGGTGAAGCCCCGGCACTACATCGAATTGGGGGGTCAGATTGGCAAAATAGTAAACGAAGGGCAAGAAAAGCCATCAAACAAATTGCTGCTGAATTAATAAGACTCTATGCAGCAAGGATGAGTTCCCCTGGTTTTGCATTTTCACCTGATACACCTTGGCAAAAAGAGTTGGAGGATAGTTTTGCATTTGTCGAAACCATTGACCAGCAAGCCACAATTGATGAAGTAAAGCGCGATATGGAAAAACCCAACCCCATGGATCGAATCGTCTGCGGAGATGTTGGGTACGGTAAAACTGAAATTGCTGTAAGGGCTGCATTCAAAGCAGTACAAGACGGAAAACAGGTTGCTATTTTGGTTCCAACTACTTTGCTGGTTCAACAACATTTCAATACATTTTCAACTCGGTACGCTGGTTTTCCAATCAAACTTGCTGCGCTTTCTAGATTTAATACACCAGCTCAGAGTAAGGAAATAATTGCTGGACTTAAAACTGGTGCGATAGATGTAGTAATTGGTACCCATAGATTGCTATCAAAAGATGTGACCTTTGCTGACTTAGGCTTGCTTGTTGTAGATGAAGAGCAGAGATTTGGCGTCGAGCATAAAGAGGAGTTAAAAAAAGCCAGAACCAATGTGGATGTTTTGGCGATGTCAGCTACACCAATTCCAAGAACTCTAGAGATGGCAATTACTGGAATTAGAGAAATGTCCAATATAACTACCCCGCCAGAGGAGCGACATCCAGTATTAACCTATGTGGGTCCATATGATGACAAACAGGTAAGTGCAGCAATCAATCGTGAGCTCCTTCGAGATGGACAAGTATTTTTTATTCATAATCGTGTTGAAAGTATTGAAGCAGTTGCTGAGCGACTCAAGAAATTAGTGCCAGGAGTAAAAATTGGCATAGCTCATGGACAAATGAATGAACGAGCATTAGAAGAGGTTATTTTATCTTTTTGGAATAGAGATTTCGATCTATTGCTCTGCACCACAATTATTGAAAGCGGAATTGATATTCCAAATGCTAATACCTTGATAGTCGATAGATCAGATTTGTTTGGATTGTCACAACTTCATCAACTTAGAGGCCGAGTAGGTAGAAGTCGGGAGCGTGCATACGCTTACTTTTTATATCCAGCAGAACAACCAATCACAGAGTTAGCACATGATCGTTTAACTACGATCGCAACAAATACTGATCTTGGAGCGGGAATGCAGGTTGCTCTAAAAGATTTAGAGATTAGAGGAGCAGGAAACCTGTTAGGAGGTGAGCAATCTGGACACATAGCTGAAGTCGGCTTTGATTTGTATATGAGAATGGTCGCTGATGCGGTGGAAGAATTTAAGAGTGGCTACTTTGATGAAAAACCAAAAAATAGTGAATGTAAAGTTGAATTGCCCGTAAATGCACATTTACCTGTTGAGTACATAGAATCTGAACGGTTGAGACTTGATTTGTATCGTCGTATCGCAGATGCGCATAATGATGGTGAATTGAGTGAGATTAGTGCCGAGTTAGTCGATCGCTTTGGGCCAATTCCAAAACCAGCTCAAGAATTGATGGCAGTCGCATCCCTGCGCTTATTTGCAAAGAGTTTGGGACTTACAGATATTGCAATTTCCGGAAAGAATTTGCGCCTTACCCCAGTGAATGTTCCTGAGTCAGCACAAATAAAACTGGCTCGACTTTATCCTGGTTCTATATATAAAAACGCTTCCCAAATCCTCCTAGTAGCAAGGCCAGCCAGCCCTAATTGGATAGAAAGCGCGTCGGTAGGAGATACTTCTACCCTTGCTTGGGTGAACTCAGTACTTCAAGAATTAATCCAGCCACTAAAACGTAGCAGCTCTACTTGAGAGAGAATGAGGATGAAATTGTTTAAGAAAATTATCTCAGCAGCATTAGCGGTTGTGCTTTTAACTGGCTGCTCAAGTATGAGCTCAGGAGTGAAGGTAGGCGATGAGGAGTTTTCAGCGACGTTGATTCAAGAAACAGTCGATGAAATTTTGGCGGCTCGTAAAACTGTTGATACCTCGCAAATGAATCTAGTAAACGGCCCAGAGTTGTTACGAAATCAAGCTCAGTTTTTTGTTTTACGGGTATTAATGGATCAAATCGCAAAAGATACCGGTATTGAAGTATCTCTTGCCGATATTGCAGAGAGAAGAAGTGACGTTATTTCAAGATTAGCTAGTCCAGCTGAGTTACCAGCAGCACTAGTTAGCGCTAATCTGCCAGCATCAAATCTTGATCCATATCTAAAAGTTTTAATTATTTCTGAAAGACTTCAAGATAATTATGTTAAATCTGGTGGATCCGAAAGTGAACTACCTCTTTATATTGATAAGTTAGTTGTAGATACTGCTAATAAATTAGGAGTAACAGTTAATCCTAAATACGGTAAGTGGAATCCAAAAAATGCATCAATTGAACCAAGTGATGCAACCGATGGCGCTGTAGTCCCTCTTCCATAAAATAATGAGTTCTGAACTCATCAGGCTTCGCGAGGTAATGGATAAGCTTCGCTCACCAGGCGGTTGTCCATGGGATGCCGAACAGGATCACGCATCACTTTTAAAGTATCTTTTAGAAGAGTCATATGAGTTTATTGAGTCTGTTGAAAACAATGACCGTCAAGCTATGCAGGAGGAGTTGGGCGATCTTCTATTACAGGTTTACTTTCACTCTAGGATGGCTGAGGAAGATGCAACACAGCCTTTTAATATTGAGGATGTGGCCAAATCAGTTGCTGATAAATTAATCAGGCGTCACCCACATGTTTTTGCTGGTGAAACCGTTGATGGCAGTGCAGATGTTTTAGAAAATTGGGAAAAACAAAAAGCAGTAGAGAAGGGTCGAACCTCAGCGATTGACGGGGTTCCACTTGCTCAACCAGCGCTACCTCTAGCAACCAAGGTAATTTATCGGCTAAATAAATTAAATTTTGATCTGCCCATCTCTGAACCAATCTCACTACCAAATGAGACTGATCAGGATCAATTTGGCCAGATACTTCTTGGATTAATCCGACAAGCTGTTGAAAAAGGATTAGATCCTGAGGCAGCACTTCGAGGCGCCACTAAAACCCTAATTACTCAGATTCAGGAGCATGAGACAAGGTAGAATTGAATTACTGATCACAGTTACCAAAAATAGTTAGGGAAATTTAGTGTCAAAAATAAATTCAGTAAACGCAAGAGAAATCCTGGACTCCAGAGGTAACCCAACTGTTGAGGTTGAAGTTGTATTAGATGATAAGAGCGTTGGCAGAGCGGCAGTTCCTAGCGGTGCCTCTACAGGTGCTTTTGAGGCTGCTGAATTACGAGATGGCGGGCCAAGATATTTAGGTAAGGGTGTTGCAAATGCTGTAAAAAATGTAACTCAAAAGATAGCACCCGTCGTCTCCGGAATGACTGCTGTCGACCAACGGGCGATTGATCAAAAAATGATTTCCCTAGATGGTACGAAAAATAAGTCTGTATTAGGGGCGAACGCAATACTGGGAGTATCTCTTGCAACAGCTCGAGCGGCCTCAAATAGCGCTAATCAATCATTGTTTAAATATTTGGGTGGAAGTAATGCCAAGACTTTGCCAGTGCCAATGATGAATATCTTAAATGGTGGCGCACATGCTGATACAAATGTTGATATTCAAGAATTTATGATTGCACCAATTGGTGCAGACAGTTTTAAAGAATCCTTACGGTGGGGTGTTGAGATTTATCACAGTTTGAAATCTGTCCTCAAGAAAAAAGGACTAGCAACAAGCATTGGTGATGAGGGTGGATTTGCACCAAATTTAGATAGCAATCGCGCAGCTCTTGATTTGATTTTAGTTGCAATTGAAGGCGCAGGGTTTAAAGTTGGTAGCCAAATTGCACTAGCCATGGATGTGGCTGCTACTGAATTTTTTAGTGAGGGCAAATATGAATTTGAGGGAAAATCTTTAACCTCAGAGCAAATGATTGCTTATTACAGTGATCTTGTTTCAAATTATCCTTTAGTTTCGATTGAGGATCCACTAGATGAGGATGATTGGAGTGGATGGGCTAAATTAACGTCAGAATTAGGGGAAAAGATACAAATCGTTGGCGATGACCTATTTGTTACCAACCCAGAGCGACTAGCAAAAGGTATTAAAAGCAAGACTGCAAATGCTCTTTTAGTTAAAGTTAACCAAATTGGCACGCTTACTGAAACTATTGATGCAGTGAATATGGCGCACGAGAATAATTACAAATCTATGATGAGTCATCGTTCAGGTGAGACTGAAGATACAACGATCGCAGATTTAGCCGTGGCGCTTAATTGCGGACAGATTAAAACTGGTGCTCCAGCCAGATCTGAACGAGTTGCTAAGTACAACCAGTTATTAAGGATTGAAGAAGAGTTAGCAGCAGATGCTATTTATGCTGGACTTTTAGCGTTTCCTAGATTTAGGAAGTAATTGATTTGGCAAAGCGTAAATTTTTTGCAGCAGCATTGATCTCAAGTTCACGAAAGAGCATTGAGTCGGGTTTAAAAAAACGCGGACTTTCAAATCGAGCACTTATTATAGGAATAGTTCTATTTGTTGTTGCAATCACATTAGCTCCACCAATTCAAAATTACTTCACGCAACGTGCCCAGATAAATGCGTTAAAAACACAGATTTCAGATAACCAAGCACTGTTAGAAAAAGCGGCAAAGGAATTGGCGCAATGGGATGATCCTGAGTTTGTGGCCAGTCAAGCAAGAGCTAGATTACATTTTGTGTTCCCAGGTGAGCGCCAATATATCGTGGTTGGTAATGAAGAGATCGAAAACAGTGATCAGCAGACAAAAGTTTCTGGACAGCTTCCTGTTGGAATACCTTGGTATTCAAGGTTGATATCTTCAATTACAAGCACAAATGTAAGTAATTAAAATGGTCAAGCCAGAAAGTGCCTTCAAGGCCGAGGTACCAACTGAAAAGGATTTGAAGACAGTTTCAGCACAACTTGGTAGAGAGCCCAGGGATGTATCAGCAATTGCTCACCGATGTCCATGTGGTGAACCAGATGTTGTTCAAACTCCGCCGCGATTAGCAGATGGGACACCCTTCCCAACTTTTTACTATGCAACCTGCCCAAAACTTACTGGTGCAATTTCAACTTTAGAAAGCTCTGGGTTAATGACGCAGATGAATGAGCGTTTACAAAGTGATGCAAACTTAGCGGGGGATTACTTAGCAGCTCATGTTGATTACGAGGCAGCTAGAAATGCAGTTGCAAATCTGCTGAGTATGGATGTACCAGAGATTCAAGGCGTGACAGCTGGTGGAATGCCAGATCGAGTTAAGTGTTTGCATTCGTTAATTGCCCATTCATTAGCTGCTGGAAGTGATATCAATCCATTAGGGGATGAGGCACTGCTTGCACTTGAATCTTGGTGGTTAACTAAACCATGTAGTGAGATTAGTAATTTACTCGGTGAGGATAAATAGTTGAGTCGAGTTGCGGCAATTGATTGTGGAACTAACTCAATTAGGCTGTTAATTGCTGATATTACTGGAGGTAATTTCAAAGAGGTATTACGAACTATGGAGATTGTCCGTCTTGGCCAAGGGGTAGATCAAAATAAATCCTTTCATCCAGATGCAATAAATAGGACACTCGCTGCTGTCGAGAAATTTTCACAATTGATTGCAAGTAAAGGTGTTGAAAAATTAAGATTTTGTGCAACAAGTGCAACTCGTGATGCTAGTAATCGGGAGGTATTTACTAATGGTGTTGAGCAAATTCTAGGTGTTGAGGTTGAGGTTATACCTGGTGAGCAAGAGGCAGCGCTCTCATTCATTGGCGCTACCAAGGAGCTATCCCAAAATGATGGACCCTTTTTAGTTGTGGACATTGGCGGAGGATCAACTGAGTTTGTTTTTGGTACTCAAAAAGTAGAATTTGCCAAGAGTGTAAATATTGGTTGCGTTCGGATGAGTGAGCGCCATCTAAATCTCCAACCACCTACCATGGCGCAAATTGCTGAGGCGATAATAGATATTGATCTTGCAATTACCCAGGCAGCCAAGGTGGTACCAATTTCACAAGCTAAATCATTAGTGGCAGTTGCAGGCACTGCAACTACAGTTGCAGCATCCGCTTTAAATCTCAAAGAGTATGATCGACACTTAATCCACCTCTCTAGAGTTTCTGCCTCATCTGTTTATCAAGTTGCTGCGATGTTTCAAGGTATGAGTAAAGAACAAATCGCATCACAGGGATATATGCATCCAGGAAGAGTGGATGTAATAACTGCTGGTGCGTTAGTTTTATCCCGAATCATGGCCGCAACCGGGGCTAGTGAATTCATCGCATCTGAGTCAGATATTTTGGATGGAATTGCTTGGTCACTTTCCAAGTAAGCGAAGAATTGGCTGGATTTGATGGTTAAAAAAGACGGGTAGATTTACCCCTGAAGATTCGCCCCTGTAGCCCAATGGCAGAGGCATGCGACTTAAAATCGCACAAGTGTGGGTTCGACCCCCACCGGGGGCACGCTCAATAGCTGCGAATCTTCAGCAAAGATTAAGTCAGATTTTGCCCTCGGCAATAGCCTAGGGAATTAGAAGAGATTAATATTTGTTCACTACCTAAGTAACTTGTTTAGATTCAGCTAACAGTTACTTCTATAGAAGGAGAAGAATGAGAAGCTCAAACCCTGTACTTGGCAAGGCATTTAATCAACCAGCAACTATGCAGGTTGATCAATTAGAGCAAAGTTATAACGCTCCTGCTGCCTCATCAATACGAACAGGTCGCATGACAATGGAAGATGTTGTTGCGAAAACTGGATTTTTGTTTGCAATTTTAGTTGTTGTTGGTGCGTTTGCATGGAATGCAAATTTAGGTCTTGGCGCAGTGCTAGTTGGATTCCTAGGTGGTTTCGTTCTAGCAATGGTGATTAGTTTTAGTAAGAACATCAAGCCAGGATTAGTTGTTACTTACGCTGCATTAGAGGGTTTAGCACTTGGAACTCTAAGCAGTTACTATGAAACAGTCTCTCCTGGAATTGTTAGCCAGGCTGTAATTGGAACAATCGCAGCATTTGCTGGCGTACTAGTTATGTACCGCAACGGCACACTTCGTGCCACACCGCAATTTACCCGGGCATTAATTGGCGCAGCAATTGGCTACTTCCTCTTAGCGCTGGTTTCACTTGTAGCATCTTTCTTTGGAGTCGGAGAAGGTTATGGTTTCTATGGTGTCTCAGGACTTGGATTATTACTTGCAGTAGCTGGCGTAGCACTTGCAAGTCTTTTCTTGGTTCTAGATTTTGATCAAATTCAAAAAGGCGTTGCAGCTGGTGTTCCTGAGAAGGAATCTTGGCGAGCATCCTTCGGCTTGATGGTCACCGTAGTCTGGCTATACCTTGAAGTTTTGCGACTAATCGCGATTCTTCGCGGCGACCGCTAAGTAAAAAAAGTATCTAACAGGAGCTGTGAGAAATCACAGCTCCTGTTTATTTCCATCTGGAATCAAATCCTCATCTAAATGCGCTCGCCGGGTCTCTGGCAGTACGGTGGCCAGCAAGATAGCAATTGCCCAAATAGCTGCCGATACTAAGAATGCAGTCTGGTAACTAAACAAGTCAGTGATCAATCCAACTATTACAGGACCAAAAATCATTCCAGCATCTCCTGCCATCTGCCAGACTGCAATTACTTGGCCGCCTCTACCGCGGATAATGTCACCAACTACGCTGCCAGGAGCTGTTCCAACATATGCACCACCTAAACCAAAAAATGCCATTGCAATAAAATAAAAAGTTGGGTTTGTCGTGAATGCCAGCATTAATATTCCAAACAAAACAAATGCGCTTCCAAACAAAAATGCAGCTCGCCTACCACTCTTATCAGAGAATTTTCCTGCTCTTAATAGAAAAGTTCCCTGAACTAGTGCCCCAACAGTCAAACCTAATCCGGCAATCGCTGCAGTTGAATTCAATTTTTCAATTACAAAAAGAGGCAAAATTGAAGATCTTAAACCAAAAAGTATCCAGTTATTAATGAAGGCAAGCATTAACGCTATTTGATAAGGCCGCAATTTAAAAGCTTGACCTAAAGTTGTTAGGCCCACCTTACTTGAGGGTAAATCAACCTTCTTGCCTAATCTTTTTTCACTCAAAAAAACTAATGCAATTATGGCTGCCGTTGCCAATGTAGTTGAATAAACAAAAAATGGTGCTCGAAGTGAGATTGCCGAAAGAATTCCACCAAAGGCTGGACCGGTTATTCCACCAAGTAAAAATCCACCATTAAATAATGATTGTGCACGCGCTCTAAATTCATCACTTACTGAGCGCATTAACAATGAGCCAGCGGAGACTGAGAACATGGATGAGCCCAATCCGCCAAGTGATCTAAAGGCTAAAAGCTGTTCGTAACTCTGTGCCAAACCAGTTAAAAGAGTGAAGAAGGAGACCATGAATAAACCAAAGCCCAGCACTTTTCGTTCGCCAAATTTGTCTACAAATTTTCCGGCAATCAACCCAGTAGAAAAACGCACTAATGCAAAAACTGAAATGATTAATCCAATTGCAGTTTTGCTAACACCAAAGGAGGCTGCAAAGACTGGAACCACTGGAATAATTAACCCAAAACCTACCGCTACAAAAAAAGATACTGACGCAAGTACGGCAACCTCTTTAGGAAGTTCAGTAAATGGATTATTGAAGCGCTTTTTCTTAACTATTTAACCAACCGCCTCACCACTAGCTTCTGCCCTAGCTGCAGAGTGATCTGCTCCAGATTTTAATGGTTTCTCCTTTAAGAGAAAGGAAAGTAAAAATCCTATAAATGTAATTGGAACGGCAGCCAAGAAGACGATTCTAAATGTTTGCGCAAAGCTTCCCAGTACAACCTCTTGTAGATTCATTGGAAGAGTTGAGATGATCGAAGTATTTACTGTTATCGCCTCGATGTTATCAGGTGAAAAACCTTCCAAAGCTTTTGGGTTGCTTTGTTGCAACTTTGTTAGATTTTCTTCAAGGTAATATGCAATTCGATTACTAAATATTGTGCCAAATATTGCTGTGCCAAACGCACCACCTAGAGATCTAAAGAAGGTATTGGAGGATGTAGCGATGCCCATATCTTTGAACTCAACATCATTTTGTAGTGCAATTAAAATTGTTTGCATGGAAAGTCCTAATCCAGCACCCAACAAAACTGCATAAACTGCAAGAGATAAGAACGAAGTATCCTGGTCCAAAGTAGCCATCAGGATTAAACCAACTGTCATGATTGCAGTTCCAATGATGGGAAAAATCTTGTACTTACCAGTTAAGGAGATTCTTTTACCGCTAAAAATTGACATGGAAACTATGCCAATCATGAGCGGAATTAGTTTTAAACCAGCCTCAGTTGCAGAGTTTCCTTTTACTACCTGCAGATACAACGGCAACATAACTATGGCGCCAAACATTCCAGCACCAATAATGAAACCAAGTGTTGAACTTAGTGAAAAGGTATGGTTCTTAAATAGTCGCATCGGCAATATTGGTTCAACAGCTCTAAATTCTTGCCAAATGAACAAAAGCGTTAAGGCAATACCTAAAATCATGGTTGTGATTGTGCGACTATCTGTCCAGCCATTTTCTGGTCCGTAAACAGATACCGACATGAGCAGGGAACAAACAGCCAGAACTAAAATTAAAGCACCTAAGTAATCCACCTTATGCTCACGCTTTACCTTTGGAATATGCAAAACTAGTGAGGTAATTACTAAGGCTAAAATTCCAAAGGGTAGATTTATATAAAAAATCCAACGCCAGCCACTTATGCCTAGTATCGCTTCCTTATCTGAAAAGAAACCCCCTAGCAGAGGCCCTGCAACAGATGCCAATCCCCAGACAGCGCCAAAGTAACCAACATACTTGCCTCGCTCTCGGGGCGAAACGATGTCACCAATAATTACAAAAGTCAGCGCCATCAAGCCACCAGCGCCTAACCCTTGCAGCGCTCTAGTGAAAATTAGCTGTGTCATGTTTTGTGAAGCACCAGCAAGTAATGAACCAATTAAGAATGTAATAATGGCAAATTGAAATACTGGGCGACGTCCATAAAGATCTGAGATTTTTCCATATAACGGTGTGGATGCTGTTGAAGTAAGAAGGTATGCAGTAACTACCCAGGTGTAATGATTTAAACCATCAAACTCCTCAACAATATTCTTAAGTGCAGTAGAAACAATTGTTTGATCTAAAGCTGCTAACAAAAGCCCAGTCATTAATCCACTCAGTACCACCAAAATTTCCTTGTGAGTCAGTGGCCCTGCTTGCTTATCAATCGCTGGTTTATTCACTTAAAATTTACCGCCTTAGATAGGAGTAAGCCCAAAAAACTGGCTGAATTGCGTAAGAGGCTTAGATTACTCTTTTTCTTTGTTAGTATCTAATTCATGAAAGCAGTTATTGCAGAAAATTTAGTTAAGACCTATAACAAAGGCTCAGTTAAAGCCTTAGATGGATTAAATCTAGATGTAGAAGAGGGAACAGTACTTGGCGTGCTGGGGCCAAATGGTGCTGGGAAAACCACATCTGTAAGAATTTTAGCCACACTTTTAACACCAGACTCTGGTCGAGCTTCTGTTGCAGGAATTGATGTTCTAAAAAATCCAGATGAGGTAAGAAAAATAATTGGGTTATCAGGTCAATACGCAGCGGTTGATGAAACATTAACTGGTTGGGATAACTTAATTATGTTTGGCCGGCTTTATCATTTATCAGCCAAGGCTGCGAAAGATCGAGCAGTTGAACTATTAGAGCAGTTCTCACTCTCCGATGCAGCAAAGCGTCCAATTAGAACCTATTCGGGAGGCATGAGACGCAGATTAGATTTGGCAGCCTCTTTAATTATCCGACCAAAAGTTTTATTTCTAGATGAGCCAACTACTGGATTGGATCCCAGAGGCAGACAGGATATGTGGGGCGTTATTGATGAATTGGTTAAAGGTGGTGTGACTCTGCTTTTAACAACACAGTACTTAGAAGAGGCAGATCATTTGGCTGATGAGATAGCGGTAATTGATCATGGAAAAGTTATTGCCCGTGGCACCTCCGATTCCCTTAAACGCCAGGTAGGGGGAGAACGGTTAGAGATAGTTGTTGAAAATGAATATGTTGCAGCGGTTAAAGAGATAGTGGCAAAGGTAAGTGGAAGTGCTGTTAATGTCGATGAGGGCTTGCGCCAGATCTCAGCTCCAGTAACTACTGGAAGCAAGGCCTTGATTGAGGCCGCAAAACTACTAGATGAAAAAGGAATTCACCCATTAGATATTGGCTTAAAACGCCCCTCATTAGATGATGTCTTTTTATCTTTGACTGGTCATGTGGCTGAGGAGAAGGTGGCTGAAGAGGAGTTAACAACTAAAGGTAGGAGGCGAGGAAAATGATTAATTTCATTTCAGATGCAGCGGTAATCACTAAGCGACAGCTTCAGCAATTAACCCGAGTGCCTGAGCTTTTGTTGTTCTCAACTATTCAACCAATCATGTTTGTATTGTTATTTAGGTATGTATTTGGTGGCTCAATTGATACTGGCCAGCCTGGCGGTTATGTGCAATTACTAATGCCTGGCATCTTTGTCCAAACTGTTGCTTTCACACTTGCTGGCACAGCTGTTGGTTTAGCTGCAGATATGCAAAAAGGTTTAATTGATCGATTTAGGTCACTACCAATATCTAGATCTGCAGTTGTTATAGGTCGTACTTTAGGTGACGGAGCATTAAATATCGTTGTTCTCACTGCAATGGGAATTACTGGATTTGTCGTGGGTTGGCGACCAACCTCAACTGTTTTTGAAGTGATCTTAGGATTTATCTTCTTACTCGTTTTTGGCTTTGCAATGTCTTGGATTGGTGTCTTGATTGGATTATCAGTTCGCGAGGAACGGGTTGCTACCAATGCGACATTTATTGTGGTTTTTCCACTCACCTTCTTATCAAATGCTTTTGCCCCAACAACTGGTATGCCAAGGCCACTGCAATATGTTGCAGAGTGGAATCCAGTTTCAACGATGGTGGCCGGATGCCGGGAATTATTTGGTCTGGAAAACCAATTCGGTGCAACTGCTGGCTCATTTCCAAGTGAAAATCCATTACAGATGTCTATTATTTATATGATTTTAATTATGGCGATTTTTATTCCTCTTAGCATTAGGAAATACAACAACGCTGCTAAAAAATAGTATTAGCTAAAAAGTTGTGCCTCTAGTACTGCAACCTTAATCTGCTTACCATTTGGTGCAGTGTAATTAACAGTTTGCCCAACCTTTGCCCCAAGAACAGCAGCCCCAAGCGGTGATTTTTCAGAGTAAACCTCAACATCACCGGATGCAATCTCTCTAGATCCGAGTAAAAACTTAAGTTCATCACCGGCAATATCAACTGTTACTAACATGCCAAGTCCAACTACACCTGATTCACCCGCAGGTGGTGTGCCAATATGAGCATGCTCCAACATATGTTTTAGTTGGCGAATTCTTCCTTCAATCTTTCCTTGTTCCTCCCGAGCTGCGTGGTAACCGCCATTTTCTTTTAAATCACCTTCAGCTCTTGCTGTCTCTATTTTCTTAATAATCTCAGCACGAAGTGGACCCTCTAACTGAGCAAGCTCTGCTGCTAGACGATCTGCCGCCTCCTGGGTAAGCCAGGTCTGAGTTGGTTGGTTCATAAGTGGTAAAGGTTACTGGCAACTGGCAATTCCTGCATTTACCGCAGGTAATCGGGTAGCGATCTCAACTGTACGAAGATTGCTGCCAGTCTGTAGTGAACCGGCTGGCATTAAATCACTCACCTGGCCCACAGTATTCTTATCAATATCTCTTGCAACAACTGAGCAGCTGTGATCTTTAGTCAAATCACGAACTGTAATTTTATAAGTAATTGAAATACGCTGTTCATCGATTACTTTAAATGAAATTAATTCAGATCTTAGCTTTGGGTTTGCAGCGTTAAAGCCACTCCAAATAAACCAAACAGCGGTGATGCTTAGCAAAATCCCAGCAATAAAAAAGCGTTTGTTTTTACCCCCAGATACGCCATATCTGGCTCGCAGCGCTGGGTCAGTCTGTACTTTGGGATGCATCACACTCTTATTGTAGAACTAATTGCTTAAGGGTTAAGTAGGCTTATCTCATCTAATGAGGGGGTGAAATCATGGAAGAGGTATCAAGTTTTGATATGGGAGTAGCTGGCTCTTTAACCATGATTTTTTTATCACTAGCAATGTTGGCATTAATGATTAGCTTTTATCGCAGGTATAAGAGGTTAGTTGACCGTAAAGATCAAGAGTAGTTTTAAAGAGTTATGAAATCAGCAGTCAAGAAAGCTGCCTTAGTATTGATCTGGTTATCTTTGATTTATGCCTGCTATGAATTAGGTGTTTGGCAATTAAACCGAGCACAAGCTTTAAATGTAATCACCGCCCCAAAACCTGATCAACCCCTAGTTGCACTAAGTGAGGTTTCATCTGCTGGTAAGAACATGCCAATAAATGCGGTTAATCGAATAGTTTCTGCCACCGGCAGATATACCAACTCTTATATCGCTAAAGATCAAAAACTTTCGGAAGAGGCGATTGCAGATTTTGATGTAAGAATTCTCAAACTAAATACCGGGCATGCCGTCTTAGTTGTGCGCGAGGTGGTAGGGCAGGGTCTTGATCAAGTAGCAGGTGAGGTTTCAATTACCGGCCGGCTATACCCAAGGCAAAATGTTGATCGTACCTTTGCTCAACCAGGTGAGCTCTCTCGGATAGATCCAGCACTGGTGGTAAGTAGAGAAAATCCATTTTTATATGATGGCTACATAGTGTTGCGAAGTGAAGTGGCTGCTAGTAACCAAGTGAGTGATTTAACTTTGGTGCCATCACCGCAAATCTCTGAACGCTTACCTGGTTTTTACTGGCAACACATCTCATATGTAGTGGTGTGGTGGTTTATGGGGGTACTACTGTTGATAGCGCCAATCTTTCCGCAATTTAGAGTTAATGCAGAAAAAGTTGGTGCTAGCTCAGATAAAAAGGTCGGTAAAAGAAGGAAGGCAGGGGTAAAGAGATGAACCGAATTATTTTCTTCTTCCGATTTTGGGCTCTTTGGGCTGGTGTAATGTCATTGCTACTTTGGTTTTTGTATATGCCTGCGAAGTACCTAGTAAGTGATAAGAGCTTTTACGAACAATTTATTTGGATACCAATTGTGCATGGCTTTACCTACCCGGTCTATCTGGTGGCGGCTTTGATTCTTTGTATTGCTAAGCGAAAATCATTATTAAGCACCGGCCTATTTCTACTGGCTGGCACCTTACCGGTGGCCTCAATTTGGATTGAGCGACGGGTTAAATCTGGCCGTTGGTAGGTCGATCCTTTATCTAAACTTAATATTTAAACCTTGCGTGTTGCCACTACTTCTTAAGGTTGGTTATTTACCCTTTACCTATTCTTCCAAAACCAATAAGCACAACTAAAGAGATTGCGAAGATAGTAATTGGCTAGTGAATCTATCGTGCTAAAGTCAGTCGCCCCCCAGCCAGAGCCTGCCCGTATTACCTATGTACTAGATACCTCAGTACTGCTTGCAGATCCTGTGGCATTAACTCGATTTGCCGAGCATGAGGTAATCATTCCAATTACCGTAATTGGTGAGTTAGAGACCAAACGAGATCATCCAGAGCTTGGTTACTTTGCAAGAGCTGCCCTTCGCACCCTTGATGATCTTCGAGTTAAAAGCGGAAGATTGGACAAGCCAATTGCAATTAATGATGATGGCGGCACACTTGCAGTTGAGTTAAATCATGCCGATGCCTCAAAGTTACCAGCTGGCTTTTTAAGAGATGGCTCAAATGATTCACGAATCTTGGCAATTGCAAAAAACTTAATGTCCGATGGCCGCAAGGTTGTTTTAGTAACTAAGGACTTACCACTTCGAGTTAAGGCATCCTCGGTTGGTGTTGAAGCGCAGGAGTATCGAGCTGAGCTTGCCAGTACCAGTGGCTGGAGCGGGATGGCGGAGGAGAGTGTTGGCTCCACTGTTATTGACTCTCTCTATGAGAATGAAAAGATTTCACATGAGATTGCAAAAAATTATCCTTGTCATACTGGAGTTGTGTTGGCTTCAGAAAAAGGTAGTGCGCTCGCTCGAGTAACACCAGACAAGCATCTGCAATTGGTTCGAGGTGATCGAAGTGCATTTGGATTACATGGCAGAAGCGCTGAACAGAGAGTTGCTTTAGATATTTTGCTAGATCCTGAGGTTGGAATTGTCTCCTTAGGTGGCAGAGCTGGTACTGGAAAAAGTGCTTTGGCATTATCTGCCGGCTTAGAGGCGGTACTGGAGAGGCGATTACATAAAAAGGTAGTTATCTTCCGCCCCCTTTACGCAGTTGGCGGTCAGGAGCTTGGTTATCTACCAGGAACTGAAAATGAAAAAATGTCTCCCTGGGCCCAAGCAGTCTTTGACACTTTGGGGGCATTGGTCAGCCAGCAGGTTTTAGATGAGGTGGTGGAGCGAGGGTTGATTGAGGTCTTGCCACTGACCCATATCCGAGGCCGCTCACTTCATGACTCATTTGTAATTGTTGATGAGGCCCAATCCTTAGAACGGGGAGTACTTTTAACTGTGCTATCTAGAATTGGTCAGGGTTCTAGGGTGGTACTCACCCATGACATCGCCCAACGGGACAACCTTCGGGTGGGCCGACATGATGGGGTGGTTGCGGTGGTTGAATCCCTCAAAGGTCACCCCCTCTTTGCCCATGTCACCTTGACCAGAAGTGAGCGATCTCAGATTGCAGCTTTGGTAACTGAGCTACTTGAGGAGCCAATTAACTTCTCCAACTGATTTTCTACCCCTCATACGACATAAGGGATAAATCGGACTTCTTTGTATCTGACCTGCGGTTTTGATATCTAGATTACCTGTGAATATAAACATAATTGCGCCACACGCCTCTATAAAGTTGCCCCGCCCATCCCTGGCTGAGACCCTAAAGCAGTTCTAAGGGGTCATTCCAGGCCCATTAGAAGGGATCTAAGGGAAGGGGTTGAGATGATCAAGCAGCTTTTGTTGCCAGATCGCCGGGTTCACCGGGTATCGATCACCGCTGCCCTGCTCGCTTTTTTCCTTCTGATCTCAGAGCCGGCCTATGCATCAAGCAATCTAACCTCATCGGTGACGATTGGATCGGTTGAAAGCTCATTGGAGGTCGCACCACCTGCGCCAGTTGAGGAGGAGTTTGATCCAACCCCCTCCCTACTTGAGTTAGATGCGGTTAAGACAGTTGATGCCTCAGATATGGCTTTGGTTTCAGTAGCTGCCCGCCAGGTAGATCTTGCCCGTCAGGCCGAGGGTGCTAAAACTATTGCCCAAGAGATAATCGCCGCCAAATACACCTGGTCGCCAAAACAATTTACCTGCCTTGATCAACTTTGGACTAAAGAGAGTAATTGGAACTACAAGGCGCGAAATCGAGTCACCGGCGCTCATGGAATTCCGCAAGCTCTACCTGCTACCAAGATGGAGATTGTCGGTACTGATTGGCGGACTAATCCAGTTACCCAAATTACCTGGGGACTTAAATATATTAAAGAGCGTTACAACACCCCATGTGCTGCATGGAGCAAATTTAAGCGCTCAAATTGGTATTAAAAAAACTTTAACTAGTTAGGTCTTTTGCCAATACTTAATGGTTTTCTAGTTTGGGCATAAAAATCATTGCCCTTGTCATTAATAATTATAAATGCTGGAAAATTCTCCACCTCAATCTTCCAAACCGCCTCCATACCCAACTCCTCGTAATCTAAAAGCTCAACCTTTTTTATACAATCTTGAGCAAGCCGGGCTGCTGGACCGCCAATTGATCCTAAATAAAAGCCGCCATACTTTTTACAAGCATTTGCTACCTGTTCAGATCTATTTCCCTTTGCCAACATAATTAAGGAGCCACCTTCAGCTTGGAACTGTTCAACGTAGGAGTCCATTCGACCAGCAGTTGTTGGCCCAAAGGAGCCAGAGGCATATCCGGCTGGAGTCTTTGCCGGACCTGCGTAGTAGACAGCATGATTTTTTAAATACTCCGGCATTGGTTTTCCACTATCTAGTAGCTCTTTTATTTTAGAGTGCGCTAAATCTCTAGCAACGACTAATGTGCCAGTTAGTAATACTCGGGTCTTAACTGGATGCTTTGATAATTGGGCTAATACATCAGCCATTTTCGCAGATAAATCAATATGAATCTCAGGTCCATCTAGCTCTTCATTAGTAGTTGCGGGCAGATAATGTGCCGGCTCAGTTTCAAGTTTTTCAATAAAGACCCCATCTTTGCTGATCTTTGCTTTCACCTGTCGATCTGCAGAGCAGGAGACGGCGATTGCGATTGGCAAAGATGCGCCATGCCGAGGCAATCTCACTACGCGCACATCATGACAGAAGTATTTGCCACCAAATTGTGCACCGATGCCAATATTTTGCGTCAACTTTAAGATCTCTTTTTCTAACTCTAAATCTCTAAAACCATGGCCAGTTTTGGCATCCCCCTTACTTGGCAATGAGTCCAGGTACTTTGTGCTGGCTAATTTGGCAGTCTTCACTGTGTACTCAGCACTTGTGCCACCAATTACTACCACCAGGTGATAAGGCGGACAGGCTGAGGTGCCAAGTGAGCGCAGTTTTTCATCTAGCCAACTCATAAATGAGGTTGGATTTAATACCGCCTTGGTCTCTTGATATAAAAATGATTTATTGGCACTGCCACCGCCTTTGGCAATAAACAAGAAGTTGTACTCATCTGGGTGATCAGTATCTGAGTAGATCTCAATTTGGGCAGGCAGATTATTTCCAGTGTTTTTCTCCTCCCAGGTACTAACTGGTGCTAATTGGGAGTAGCGCAAATTTAATTTAGTAAATGCTTCATAAACACCGCGTGAGATTGAAATTTCATCTTTCTCATCTGTTAAAACCTGTTGTCCCTTTTTACCCATCACTATTGCAGTGCCGGTGTCTTGGCACATTGGCAGCACCCCGCCTGCGGAAATGTTGGCATTTTTTAATAGATCTGTCGCGACAAATCGATCATTGGGTGAGCTCTCTGGATCCTTCAAAATATTGGCTAATTGCTCAAGATGTTCACTTCGCAAGTAATGCGAAATATCATGCATGGCAACTTGGGTTAGATTTGAAATCGCCTCATTAGAAACCTTTAAAAACTCCCTGCCATCGGCGGTGAAAGTACTCACACCTTGCTTTGAAACAAGTCGGTACTGCGTATCATCTGGCCCAATTGGCAGTAGATCTTGATAACTGAACTCAGGTGCCATAGGGCTAAATCTACTGTCTTCTATCATCAATTAGGATAAGCACATGAGCGAGGCCACTAAAAAGCGAGTATTACTTGCAGCACCTCGTGGCTACTGCGCTGGCGTTGATCGCGCAGTAATTACTGTTGAAAAAGCTTTAGATCTTTACGGCGCTCCAGTTTATGTTCGCAAGCAGATAGTTCACAACAAACATGTGGTCCAAACCTTAGAGGCACGGGGTGCGATATTTGTTGATGAAACAGATGAGGTGCCAGAGGGAAAGATTGTGGTTTTCTCCGCCCATGGTGTATCACCGGCGGTTCATCAAAGCGCAGCTAGCCGAAATCTAAAAACCATTGATGCTACCTGTCCACTTGTTACAAAGGTCCACCATGAGGCAAAGAGATTTGCCTCTGATGATTATGACATTTTGTTAATTGGTCATGAGGGCCATGAAGAGGTTGATGGCACAGCAGGTGAGGCACCAGATCATGTTCAGTTAGTTGATGGCATAGATAGTATTAAAAACATAAAGGTGCGGGACGAAAACAAGGTAGCTTGGTTGTCGCAAACAACTTTAAGTGTGGATGAAACCCTAGCCACGGTAGCAGCACTTCGTAAACGGTTTCCGAATTTAATTGATCCACCAAGTGATGACATCTGTTATGCCACTCAAAACCGACAGGTGGCAATCAAAGAGATTGCACCTCAAGCTGACCTAGTTTTAATCGTTGGTTCAACTAACTCCTCTAACTCAGTTCGTCTAGTTGAGGTTTCACTTGAGTATGGCGCTAAAGCGGCCTACCTAATTGATTACGCAGCCGAGGCAAAAGAGGAATGGTTAACTGGGGTAACAACTATTGGTGTTTCAAGTGGTGCATCTGTGCCAGAGATTTTAGTGAAGGATTTACTCACCTGGCTTGCCGAGCGCGGCTTTGGTGAGGTTGAAACTGTCACCGCAACTGAGGAGCATCTATTGTTTGCGATGCCACCTGAACTTCGGAAAGATTTAAAAGCTGCTGGAAAGTGATTGGTTATTTAAATTTCGCTCTTTTTTAAACCAGACAAACCAAGCAACCGCTGCTCCACTTAATAGATAAAAAGATACGGAAGCAAGACCTGCCACCAAGTCAATAAGTAACTCTGTCGGGGCGAAGGAACCAGCACCAAGGGTTGGCATCAAAATAATTGAGGCGATTAAGAGCGACACTGGTGGTGCTACCGCTGTCACATAAGCTGTTCCGGGCCGGCCTAAGTAAATTGCTCCAAAGAATGCAATCCAGATAGCTAGGCAGGTAATAATGCCAAGTGAGTTACGAAATAAAATCTCAACTGCTTCAAATAAAAAGATAACTAAAAACTGCAAAATTATTACCCCAGGCTTAGTTAATCCCGGCCCCTTGATGGGTGAGTTAATTGGCAGATTACTCATTTACTTTTCCGCCTCAATCTCTTCCACCTCAATGAAATCATCCTCAGCAGAGATTGACTTTAACTCCCGCACCTCACCAGGAGATTCTGGGTACTCAATTGCTAATTTATCTTTATCGCCAGTTACACCCAAGTTATGAATGCGCCGGGCAGGACTTAACACAGTTCGTTCAGCGGTTGGAATTAAATCTTCATACGCCTTTGCAGTTGATGAGATCGCTTTACCAACTGCCACAATTTTGCCATGCAGTAGCGTGATATTTTTTAAGAAGGTATTTGCCACCTTTTGTATCTCATCTGCGTTATCAGCTAATTTATTTCTAGTAAATATGTAACCGATGGTGCGAAGTAGAGCCATCATTGAGGTTGGGGTAGCGATAGTGACATTAACCTTAAATGCTTTCTCAAGCAATGATGGATCAATTCTTAATGCTTCAGCTAATAAGGTTTCAAATGGCAGGAATAAAACTACAAAATCAGGTGAGCCTTGGGACTTGTGGTAACCACGTTTAGCTAGCGCCTCCACATGTTTTAACAAATCTTTGCTGTGCTGAGCCAAATACTCATCGCGCTGACTTTGGTCATCAGTACCAAAGGCATCTAAGAAGCGATCAAATGGAAATTTAGAGTCAATAAATATGGCGCTACCACCTGGCATCTTGACTGTGATATCTGGAATTCCAGAGGAGTCAGCATCGGTGGTGGATTTTTGCCGGCTGTATTCATGTCCTTCGCGCAACCCAGCAGATTGCAAAAGTAACTCTAATTGCGCCTCACCAAACTTACCTCTACTTTGAGTATTAGATAGTGCCCCAGCAATCTTTTTTGTTTCATCAAAGATTGATTCACTAGCTCGTCGCATCTCATTGATTGTGGTTTCAAGTTTGGCCTCAGCTTGGCTTCGAATCCGATTGGCTTCGGCAGATTGAGTGGAGAGTTTTTCAACTGTTGATTTCATTGCGTTTAACTCAGCCGTTAATTTAATAGCGTTCTCCGTCTTACTTCGCTCTTCAGCTAACTGCTTTTTGTAATCATCTAGCAGGGCGGTGTCACCGCTGTTATTTTTATTTCGCAGGGCATTAAACAGGTATCCGATTGCCACTCCGGCGGCTAGGCCGATAAGCAGTGAGATGATCGAGGTGGGCATGGGGTTATAGTGGCAGGAAGTTCTGACAATCTTGCGTAGGCTTAACCCCTTGTGAGCCTTTCAATCGGAATCGTCGGTCTGCCAAATGTGGGTAAATCCACCCTGTTTAATGCGCTGACCA
>Ga0315902_10001791_pt1 | contig 34161 bp, 34 predicted proteins | sample LakEriMetagenome_9_FD_203523 | JGI IMG/M metagenome (GOLD analysis project Ga0315902, IMG submission 203523) | Freshwater fungal communities from buoy surface, Lake Erie, Ohio, United States - Buoy 12 MA117 | ecosystem: Environmental > Aquatic > Freshwater > Lake > Lake biofilm | place: USA... | reverse complement strand
AAGATTTGATTTTGACCCACGTCAGTTTCTTCGGAATGCTATCGGTATTATGGAAGGAGACGGAACAGCTACAGAAATGGAACTTGAATTTTTTGCTCCGATCGACAAGCTTGTTCTTCTCGATCCGCTTCATACTTCGCAGGACATCATCAAACAAACAAAAAAGTCAACCCGCATTAAACTGGCAGTCAATATCAATCCGGAGCTTATCCAAAAAATTCTTGCATATGGTGCAAACTGCAGGGTATTAAAACCTGTTGCCTTACGTACAATCATCAGTAGTGAATTGATGAATACCCTTGCGCATTACGAGAAATAAATTACCTGTATTAAAAAAATAAACCTGCAAATCCGTTCTCAAGTTCTTCTTCAACAACAAGTTTATTTACAGAAATAGATGAACTCCTTATTTTTAGTCCGGGCTCTATGTAATAACCAAAATACGGGCCACGCTCAGCAAAGTGACTTTTTTCACAGATATAGATGAGTTCGCGGTTTAATAAAAAATAAAAATAATTATTCAGTTTACATATTGTAAGCTCAAAGGTGTTTTCATTTTTATGCTTTGTAAAAGTTTTCTGAAAGCGGTGAAATACCCTATTGTGGTCTTTTTGAAAACACATGACAACCGCTCTGTTACCGTCGGCAGAAATTGCAAATCGGTTGAGGTATTCTTTCTTTTCATTAAAGCCCCAAACAAGTCCGAACTGACTGAATTGATCTTTACTCAGAATTTCAATATTTGAGGTAATGACCCAGTTATCCCCTGTATGATCGGGCATTTTATGCTTGTAGTAATTCCAGCGTGATTGCGTCAGATTTTCAATATAGTAGTGATTGTTCTCTATATATGTTTTTTCGCTTTCGTTATCCACGATTTCCCAGGAGCTTTGTTCCGGAACGAAAAGACTGTCGTAAACAACCTTTTCTTCAAGTAGATTAAAGGTTTGAGGCGTAATAGTTAAGTTCATATATCAAAAGTAAACCGGCAGACCTCCATCAATTGGAGGAGTGGAGAAATAGTATATATATAATCAAATTAACAATCTCTAACCGGTAGCTGTATTGTCTTTTAATCAACAAATAGCTCTCCCCCCTCAGTTAACATAGCATAGGCTCGGGTAATGCCGGCCTGACAAATTCCTACATGGTTTGGATCATTTGGGTGATTTTTCTGGTACTCAAGCAAGGCCTCCCCGAATTCTTTAAAATAAATATATTTATTCATGTTGTTGAATTGCCAGTTGGTAGACGCATCATTGTAAATCTGTAATACAACCCAGCTGAGTTCTTTCCAGTAATTGGTTAATACAACCAAATCGGAAGGATACCTTTGGTTCAATTGTTTTTTTCTTTCTTTACTGCCGGTGATCACAAGTTGAACTCCACCAAACTCATCGATGTCTTTTACAATCTCTTTGAAGTCTTCTCTCTGAACCTGTTCGAATACAGATAAAATAAAATCAAGCGCTTTGCTATTCAGCTCCTTTCTAATTTCAGTACCTAAATCATTTAATATTATCTGATATGACATTGGAAAGAGATTATCTTCGGCCGCTTCCTGTAGGGTTTGTAAATAATAAATAGACGGTCTTATTGTTTTGGAAGACTTATTGGTTGCAGAATATACAATAACGTCAATATCTGTATAATTCAGCGGATTATTGTATACGGCTTCTTGCTCAATATCTGTATGATCTTCAGAAAGTCTATCAAAATCTTGCGGGAAATGAAATTTGCGACAGTGTATCCTTTTTCTGTTATAACTATCGGGATAGCCATGTAAATGGTCGAGCGTGGCAATGTCGCTCGTAGAAACATTGTAGATTACCCCCCATACAATATCTCCTTTACTTTCTTTGATATCTTCAATTCCTCCTTTTTTATTTTTTGATCCCAAAGTAAAATCAATCCTGTAATCAGTAATACAGCCTATACCAATTCTCTTTGCATCCGGACAACATACATCCATTCTTCTGCCATTTAAATCAGTCCCGTAAGCGAAATAATAAATCATGTTAAATATTTAAGATGAATTTTTAAGTATCTCTTTTGAATTTTAAGTGTGGTTAGTCCGTATTTATTAAGTGATCACGTTTTAAAATGGCAGATCGTCTATTGAAACTCTTTTATACTTTTCAAACAATCTGTTCCCGCACTTAAAATCAGTACATTCGTAAATATCTTTTATTTTCCCGGACTCAATTTCGAAAACAAGATTTATATAGAAAGTTGACTTATCCCCTGTAAAAGAAAACCCATTCTTTTTATAATTACAGAGAACAGAATTACATTGTCCCTCTTCCCGATTCAGATAAGTGTCGCCGAGAATTTTAAAAAAATTAAATGCGTCAGTTAAGCGTTTGACAAATTCACTCTTGCTTAAGTTTTGATAAGTAAGATTATCATCCAGTAAATCATTTATCATTTCAATGTCAAATCGCTGAATGTGATACAATACACAACCAAGATGCGTATTCACCTCAGCCTTGTCTCTGATATACCATTTACAATACTGTATTTTCTCTTTGATTTGATTAAGCTTCAATTCTATACAAAAGCCTTCTATTTCCTGTTGATACATTGAATTAAGTACAGAAACATAGTGTTGTAGTGCCTCTTCATACTGCTCACTTAAAAAACAGGCATCTGCTTTTTCAAGTTCAGGTTGTAAATATTTGGTTGCTTGGTAAATCATGGCATGATAAATCTAAAAGAAACAGTACTGTAATAAATTGTTAGGCGGAAACGCATCGGAGTGATGATTTTATAGAACTGACGCTATGTTCTCTTACGCTTCGTTCTTCTTTTGATAACCGTTCACACGCATCAAGAAATTTAGACAAATGTTTATTAAAGTCAAAATCATTGATGCCACTTGCAACTGCAGCAGCTTCCTCATACCGCTTCATATAAAAGTAACTTGCTGCTAGTCCGACTGACGCTTCCTGATAATCGGCACGTTGTGTCAGTAAATCTCTGTAGAGATAACTCGCCTGCTCATAGTCTTCCTGATGAAAAAGATCGTGTGCCTGCTGTAATTTTTTACCGGCATTAGTGTTGCTATCACGTACCATTGTCTTTATGGGTACAAGATTATTAACCTCACTTACCTTCATAAAATGATATTCCGGATTTAATTCAGATAGAACTTTATAATACTTCGGGAGCATTTCGGCAATTGCTGCTTCGCGAGATTTACGACAGTAGCCCAATTGCTGACAGCTATCACACAGGAAGGGGTTTTTGGTAGTATCACTGTAAGGTTGCATTTTCATTTTCTAAATGTTTATGAGCATAATATTGATGACATCCATCTAATTTACTGATAAGCGATTTATATACAGAGCACACTATTACAAATATTTGTTAAGGTGTCATGTACAAAACTATATACCCACACCTCCGTGTATTTGATGAGTGAAATATTTTTAAGATTGTATGCTTGAATTTTGACAATCAGTCCGGCATCATCGATGGCCTCATAGGCTGATATTCAAGAGAATAGGTTTTCCATCTTTCGTGCTCATTGCCTGTAAACATTTTTCTTCTGCTTGAATTGGAAAACTCAGCTGCTCCGACAATTGCACGGTATCTTATTTCCTCACCTATCACTCCGGCATGAATAAGTTTCTTCAAAACATAATGAACAAATGCAACAGGAGAGATTAGCGATAAAATACATATTTTCTGCACGTCTTTCAGATCTAGATACTCAGTCTCCATAACACCCTGCTGCACCCAGGGTTGAAATAAATTATAATCATAATCTGTAACAATCTTTCGGGCAATGATTTCCTTCTCGGGCTTGAGAGGAATATGTATGGTCGTATAATAAACGGTTGGGTAAAACAAGTAGGGGAAATCTGATCTGTTAAACATTTCCAGGTAAACATTGCCGAGGTCAATAATCTGCTTAACCCATGCGAAATAAATCGGGTTAGTGAGGCATTCCTGTTTGGCATAATATTTATAGACCGCATTCTCCAGTGTTTCCTCCGTTCTTGTGCCTCGGACGGCTCCATTATAAATCTCTCTGATGCTTGCTTTTTGTTCCGATATCTCGGCTTCTATTATGGTCATGCCGTTAAAATGATACCGGCAGCTGTGAACGCCCGTTTCCGGATTAAACTGATAACTGTCTTCTTCCTGTACTCCGTACCCGAGGTATTTCGGGAAAGAAATGTTTGAAATTGTCATGGTATATTGTTTTAAGAATTAACAATCATACCGGACCAATGAATGAGGCCGGTTATTTTGAACGTGTCCACATCATTTTACCACCGCGGAGCCGCTTCTCTCGGTTGGTACTCATTGAAGAGTTCCTGATGTTTATGGTATTGTTTTTTAATTGGTGACTACTCTTTGAAAATCCGCCATCTTAGCTTTTGTAAAGACCGGTTCTATTACCATGTCTTTTGTAATTAGCGTATCCAACTTATAATGCCACACTTCATCTTCTTTCTTTGTATAGATAATTATTTTTACGCGCTCTCCCACAGGCAGCTGATTATTCATCAATACTTCTTCCTCTCCAACATTAGTTTTATTTAAAGCAGCAATGGTACTGTTGAGGGTATTAAAAATCAGATAAGTGCCAAAAACTCCCGGTGATCCTTTTTTGAAATGAATCTTGTACCCATCCGTCACTCTTCCATCTTTTATAAATGCATCAATATTCACCCAGCCCAATGTGCCAATCTCAACCGGTTTATAATAAAGCTTCTCTTGTTTTGCAATTTTTCTTTTCATCCGTTTTTGTTTCCTTGCTTCTTTGCGCAATTCTTTTTTACTAATTGTATTGTAATCATCTTCCGGCTCTTCGCCAAGAGAGAATCCGGAGTAAGATTTAAATTCATCTGCACTCATGGGAAAAAGTCCGCCTCGTATATCAAGAAACTTTCTTTCGCGCGTAACCTGCGTTGTGTCAACTTCTTCGGAATTACCATCGGGCTCTTCATTTTGCGCAATAGGCTCTTGTGGTTGCTCCGCAATTTCAAGCTTCTTCCCGATGGGCTTCCAGTTCATATTACCCATCACATCTCTCGTTCCTTCAAACAGCTCCATAGGTTGCTTGGTTTGTACGGGCACCTCCATCTTATAGTTATTGCCTTGCTTTAACTGCAGCTCCTCCCCGCCTTCATATGCCTGTACATTCACAGATCCGCCACTTACAAGCAGCTTTCCATCTGAAACAGTCTGACAATTATTCGTCACAAAATCTTTTTTACTGAAAACTTCTGATACGCGCAGTTCAACATCTCCTGTAACAGGTGAACCGTCTGCATGCACAAGTGTTGAAGCATCAATATTTATTTTGACACCCTTTTTAGTCTGCACATGTGTTGGTTTGTTCCTTTTGAGTTTAAACACTTGCGGTTTTTCTGAAAAAGGATAAGCAAACGGCACAGCTTTTTCTTCTGATGTATTTACTGTGTTATTATTATTTTCTGATTGTTTATGTAAAACATTGCTTTTGTCTGAGCCGCAGTGGCATCCGACTGAAAAGAGAATAATGTAAAAGAGTAGATGTTTCATATTATTTGTTGTTGGTTGTTGGTTATTGGTTATTGGTTGTTGGTTATTAGTTGAAATATTATATCTAGCAGGCTCTTTAGACTTTTGGACTCTGATTAAAACGAAAATATTTTTCGTCTGATTATCTTTAACAGAGAAAATATCTGTTAATGTTCTTTAAACAATTCATTACTCACTAAGGCGCAAGGACTTCTATCTGATAGACATCCTGCTTATTTCTCGGGGTTTCATCGCTAATGAAACCATTTGTCTCCGGAATAATTTCTTCGATATGAAAGGAAGTACAGTCATCTGACAATCCTTCAAAAATCAATGTGAAATAAATATAGCCGGCATATATCTCATAAATCTGATACTTTGGCGATACCCGAATATTAATAGCATGCAGCAACTCGCGTATTCTGCCGCTATTTTCAATGAGGTAAGTAGTAGGCCATACTCTAGCCATAACAGGTATTGCTGTATAATATCTGCAGTGAACAATAGTAACCCTATCTTCATCCTTATTTATACGAGCAATCACTTCGGGAGTTATTATGGTTTTCCTTTTGGTATTTTTTTTCATGTGCGTATTATTTAATTTAGAAATGAACGAAGATTCTTTCCTGAAATATTTTCCCAGGAAAATTCATCTCTCCCGAAATGTCCGTAGCTCGCAGTTGGCGCATACTGAACATATTTCAGATTCAAATCGCTGATGATTCCTTCAGGTGTGAGATTGAAACGATTCGTTACTGCATTGGTTAAACGCTCATCAGCAACCAGACCTGTACCGTGTGTATTGATATAAACGGAAGTTGGCTCTGCTTTACCAATGGCATAAGACAACTGTACAGTACATCTTTCTGCAAGGCCGGCATGAACAATATGCTTTGCTATAAAACGTGCAGCATAAGCGCCTGTGCGGTCAACCTTACTAGGGTCCTTACCGGAAAAAGCGCCGCCACCATGCGGACAACTTCCTCCATACGTGTCAACTATAATTTTTCGACCGGTTAAACCTGTATCTGCCTGCGGTCCACCAATAGTAAAACTACCGGAAGGATTCACAAGGTATTCGGGGTCGCTTCCCGGAAGAAAAAGTTGCACCAGTGGATCGATGATTTTATCGATGAGCACTTTGCGTATTTCATGTTGGCTGATATCTGCACGATGCTGAGAAGAAAAAACAACTTTCTCTACTGCTACAGGTTTTTCATTCTCATACCTAATGGTAACCTGTGATTTTGCATCTGGAAGCAGCCAATCAATTGCGCCTTTTTTTCTTAAGTCTGCCTGTGCCTGCATCAGACGATGCGAAAGCTGAATGGGCATCGGCATCAACGATTTCGTTTCATTAGTGGCATAACCAAACATCAATCCCTGGTCGCCTGCACCACCATCCACTACACTTTGAAATATTTCAGGGCTTTGCAATTGTATGAGGTTGATATATTGCGCATTATTTGTATCAAATCCGGACTCAGCACTGTTGTATCCTATACCTGTTAATACGTTTCTGGCAATGTCGACTTCATTAATCCGTTCATTAGATTTTACTTCTCCGGATATCACAACTGTTTGTCCCGTTATAAGAACTTCGCAGGCAACTTTCGTATTAGGGTCTTTTTGCAGGTAAGCATCAAGTACGCTGTCTGAAATCTGGTCAGCAACTTTATCGGGATGTCCTTCAGATACTGATTCGCTGGTAAATGAATAAACTCGTTTATTATTTGTCATAAAATAATTTTAGGAATGAATAAAAAGAGGAACGTTTTCTGTTATTATGATTTTACAATCACAGAAAAATGCAGGTAATAATCTTTCTCTGAACCAAAGAACATTTCTACATGTCCTGAATACTCAGGGTCGTGTTTGGTAGAGAATGCCCGCCACATACGTCCCGGATAAATCCATTCTTTCACTGAACCAATGAGAAGAGGTACAAGAGCAACCGGGCAGCTGATACGCACTACATTCAATGGCTCTTTGTGCATGCGTTTATCTTCACGGCTTATCCAGTTGAGTGTACCCTGTTTCTGTGCCGGATTTAATGCACTCACATACTTTGATGAAAGCACGTTTTCAAGTGCTGATGTATCTGATACAGGAATTGGGATATAGATATCAGTTAGAAACGCTTCCGGATAGAGAATATCATCTTCCGGGTCATTATATATGTATCGTACAAGGATATTACCAGAAGCAACAGATGCATTAACCCACGCCTTGTGGACAGGATTCTTTGACTGGTCTACTCCTGAATAGTGGCGGTATACACACATTTCAAGATTATGCGAATGTGTGAGGCGCAGGCGCTCACCGTCTGACCAGTCGGAGATTTCGGCAGCTTTGTCAGACAGTTTTATTTCCATTACTTTTTTCCCGCTGATTTGATAATCCATCACCAGCATACCGTCTTCGCGTCTTACAGATGATTCATCGGCAATGGCAAAGCCAACAAAATGAGGGAAGCTGTTCCAGTCGACACGTTCAGAGACTTCTTTTTTCTGATTCATGTGATAAAATTTTAATGGTTTAAAAATTTATCACCACAAAAACGAAGGAAGAGTTACATTTTATTTTGACCTGTAAGTCCTCATCATTTTACCACCGTGGAGTTCTGTCTCTCGGTTGGTATCCGTTACCGGATTCGTGATGACGTTGTAAAAATATAGGATAAAAATAATAACAACAAAAGTCAGTCCAAAAAAAATCATAAAAAAAAGTAAAAAGAACTGTGTCTAGAAAAAATAGAAATCAAAAAAATTGGAACAGAATGAAAAACCGGCAGAAGATTATACATAGTATAACCACTCTTTTTCACTTACCCAACAAAATCATCTCGGCTTCTATCGGGATCATATTGTATTTCAAAATCTTTTCCATTCCAGATTGCTTCACAACTTTCAAGACGGTAAGTGTCGCCTTGGTTCCAGCTCGCGCCTATATAATCTTCAATTAAGTCTTCTATGAATACCCTCTCAGCTTTTTTAATATCATTTGGTATGAGATATGCTGCAAAGGGCAACTTGAAACTATGAGGATAGTAATATGTCCAGTCAATAACTTTCTCGAATTCGCTCTCAGGATCCATACGATATTCCATACGGTAGTCCCCTATAGTTTTTATCTCGCCTGTTCTTTTATTTTGAAGTACCGCATATTTGGAACGTATATGTTCGGAGGGCTCAACTTTTTTAATTAAGGGCCAGAATCCATTATTTGCTGCATTATTCATACTCTCTTTATCGCGTGCTGTTTTTATGACACGAAGATTGGAAGCATTTTCATTTCTGTTCAAAAAAAACATTGTTTATAATTTTAATATTATTTTGATTTAAGTCTATTTTAAGGCAGGTATCAGGATTATTTTTAATCATATCGAGTAGTTCGTCGTCGGATATATATTCAGTATTGATTATCTCTCGATCGCATTTATTACACATTCGTACTTTAGAATTGTTTATTTCTAAATTGTCCCAATGGACTTTATACGGACAATTCATTTTTTTGATAAGTTCACCATTATCTGTATAAATAGTTCTTGTTATTGGATCAAATATCATTTGTGAATAATTATAGCTTCTATAGTCATATGTTATACCCTTTTATTCTCATTGTCGTTCGTATCGACTAATTGTTATTAGCATTTCATAGGTTCATTATTATATTTTAATTTTCTTTTTGGCCAACTAAGCTGCCCTCTACTTCAACATTAAAAAATTTTTCCCTTGCCAAGAAAATTACAATTATCATATATAGAATCAAAAATGCAGATGTGATTTCACGATTTAACTTGTACATAATATTAAAAAATGCAATAGTATATTCTTGCACCTTCTAAAGTTGTTGTTAAATCTTATAGCTAAAATTATTCATAATTAATCTTTGTAGTAACACTCCTTACAACTTATTATAATTAGATTATGAAATTATAATAATAATCATGTAAATCACGGCAATTTATCAATCCACTTTTCCATGTCCCAATACTCATAAATTTGTCGGGTAGTATACATTTCTCCGTCTTCACCTTTTATCATTTCATAATCTATATCCAGCAATGGATCGACATTGTTTATAAGTGAATATATATCATAAGATAATTGGATAAGACCATGTTTAACGCCATATGCAAATACTATGTGCTCATTATGCCAGGAAAGATCAATCATGAGATCAGAATCATAACCCAGTTTACGAAACTGATTTGTTTTTTCTTTAGGAGCAATAAAGTCATAAATCGAGGCTAAAATATCTCGATCGATATCCGTTTGGATATCAAATCTTATCATGTCTTTCTCTTTATGAAATTCTTTGTTCTCTTTTATTACATCCGGGTACATGTTTTCATAATTTGAAAAAACATTAGGGGGCAATCGTTTAACAATTACATCAGCCATATCGAAAGCAAACTTCATGTTTTCTTTACTAATCTCTTTTAGATTATCTCGGAACTTTAGGGTACAATGATTAAGCTTCAATAGATGTTTTAAGCCCATAAGTGCATATACGAGCGCATCCTCTGTTATTACATTCTGTATTTTTCCACCTTTTTCATTCTGAAAAAAATCAACATTGGGTGTTTTAAATTTAAATAAATCAATAAATTCTTCAATATCACCTTTCACATGATACCGTGCATTAGAAGAAGAAAAACCAATCAGATTAACTAAATCGCCTATTGAAAGAGAAAAGTACGTTTCTCCTATAAAACCGTCTACCAAAAGCTCATTATCTATAAGCTCTAATGCATAATCTTCTATTTTTTTATCCCTTATGAGAAAAAACCTAATTAAAAACGCTTTAAATGTATCAGGTGTTACAAAGCGACTCACGCGTGTGAGATCCATGATATACCAAAGCATATCAAGTTGTGCATCAGAATACAAATTAATTTTTTCTGCAGGAATTTTGTCTGTGAATTTGCCAACATGATGAAGCATAAATGGATAATTATAGATGTTGACTATTAAATTTTTTATTATTTATAAAGTGGCTTGATAAGTAAATTCTATGTCAAAGAAATTTTACTTATAGCTCCTCACACAATCTCTTTACTATACTCATTGATCAAGATTGTTCTCAACTTTTCCACGATATTATAGGACTCGTGTTTGGCTTCAAGATATTCTATGTATCGTTCTACCATCATGTTTGCGTTTAGAACATCGGAAATTTTACTTTCCCTTACATACTCATTTATAAGATTCTGTACTTTCCCGCTTAATGTATTTCTGTGAATAAACACTTTTCTCGCGTGCGTTTTATTGATATCGCTTTCGAGTTTTGCAACGCTCAGATTTGTCGTTACACAATAAATAACATCTCCGCCTATATAATCAACACCGGCATCGTTTGCGTTGGTAGAGGTGAATCGTTTCAGACTAAATCCAAATATATCCAGGTAGGTATATAAAATTGCATAAGCTATTACCTCGAAATCGTTTGGGCTTCCATTTAATAAATACTCTTTGAGGCTGCTGAAAAAAGCTTGCTTATCTGTAATGTTTTCAAAATGTTCAATATTGGCAATAACAGGGCTAGGCCTATCAATGGCTGCAGCAATCTCCTGCAATAATACACCATCATGAAGTGTTGATAATCTTTCTGCCGACTCATTGATTTTATATCGTTCTCCTTCTAAAACTAAAATGCCTCCCGACTGTTCTAGCTTGCGCTGACAATAACTTGGGTAAAATTGTTTTCGGTATCGTTCATCATTTTTCCACCTTGCTGCGATTTCAGCTCTGGTTAAACCAATATAATTGTTTTGGTTTTGGATATAATCCGAAATCAATATCTCTGCCAGATACAAATTTGTATAATTGAGATTCGAGATGTCGTTTTGGGTTAATGCTATGTATGACATATGAATTATTATTCTTTTTCTTGATTACCTCCTCCCAACTCCCTGAATTTCTCAGTCATTGTGGGGTTGCCTTTGGTGAGCTTTTTAATAGTTAAATCTTCTGCTTTTTGATTGGCAATGCGCAAATGCTCCTCCGATTTCAATAAGTTATCTTTTACATTTTGCAGGCTCTTAATCGACTTGTCTATTTCATTGATGGCATCTTTAAATCGGTCACTGGCATTCAGATATCTTTTACCGAAAGCCTGCTTAAAGCTTTCCAGTTCGTTTTCAAAATTAGTGATGTCAATATTCTGATTTTTTACCCGATTAAGTTCAGCTTTATACTTCATCGAATTCTGCGCTGCATTGCGAAGCAGGGTAATCATCGGAATAAAAAACTGCGGTCTGATAACATACATTTTCGGAAAGTGATAAGACACATCCACAATGCCGCTATTATATAGTTCGTTATCCCCTTCAAGCATAGTAACCAATACCGCATACTCACAGTTCTTCTTTTTACGGTCTTCATCAAGCTTTTTTAAAAAGCTGTCAACTTTCTGCTTCTTACTGGTATCATCGGCCTCGTTTTTCATTTCAAACATGATGGAGATGACTTCGTTCCCCTCAGAATCGTTCTCTCTGAATATATAATCTCCTTTGGTACCTCCTGAGGTATCATTATCCTTCTGAAAATAGACATCGGGAAATGCCGTTGCTCTGATTTTATTAAACTCTATTTCACAGTGCTGTTCCAGTGTTTCGCCAATCATTTTGGTAGACAGCTTAGTTTTCATGTCTTTATATCGTTCTATCAATTCATCTTTAATTTTAAGCTCAGCCTCCTTGACTTTGATTTCTTCAGCCAGCTTCTCTTTGAATTTAGTCTCAAGGTTTGCCAGCTCCGCCGTTTTCAACTTTTGTTCTGTGGCAAGTAAATTAGCAAGCCTGTTTCGATCTTGTTCAACTTTACTCACGGCTTGGGTGATCGCAAGCTCTTTTTCTGTTTCATATGCGAGAAGTCGTGCATTCAATGTAGACAATTCATTATCCTTTAGTGATTTGAGCGACATCAATTCCTGTTCTTTTTCACCCTTAAGGGTAATGATTTCTTTTTCCTTTGCTACTATTTCCTCCTTAAGCAAACTTTGTATCTCCTGTTTTGCCAGCGCTACTGCAGATTCTTTTTCTTTGTTTAAAGCTGCTTCTCTCTTTTTCAACTCCTCTTCAAATTCATGATTTCGAACCTGATTTAAAATATCAGCATACCCGGCTTCATCTATTTTAAATGCTTTCTTGCAATGAGGACAAATAATTTCATTCATGTTTATTGATTTATATGTTACAAATATCTTTGAATTAGCCTTTTCGTACAGAATTTTCCCCGATATCCCTCCATCCCTCCACCAGCATCACCATGGCCAGCGTGTCGAGCTCGCAATAACGTAAGAGTGCGGTCGCAATATCATCGCGCTGATCCTGAGGCACTTCCGAAAACTGAAGGTAGTTATAAGCCGTAAGAGCTGCCCCTCCATCTCCCAGTTCATCGAAATCTTTAACCAACTCATCCAGTTCATCCGTACTGTATCCATTAAATACAGACGGTAATGTTTGATAAGGATCCATCCCCGTCTCTTCTGTAATCCAGACATGGTTGTCAAAGTTCAGACTCAATACCGGCAGGTTTCTGCCATATACTCCTTGTCTGCCATATTTCTGACGCAGATACTCACTGTCGTGTATAATCGCAGGTAATATTTTCTTGAGCGAATTACTTCCTTTCGCCCGCGGTGAAAAATAAAACCTGACAACAAGATCATACAAGTCTACCATAGCACGCCGTCCGTATACATATTCTTTGTCTTTTCCTGTTTTTCTTCTTGTAATTTCTGCTATAAAATGAAGGAGCTCTTCTTTGTCATCCGGAGGGTTTGCATCATTCTCCAGCTGATCTGCAATCATAAGTAGGTAACTGTTCTCATGATTATGATATCTAAATATGGTTCCCTCATCATGTATTAATTGAGAACGAAGCGCTCTTAAAAATTCATAATTCGGAAATACTCCCTGCTCAGTCGACAAATACTGACCCTTGTGCTCTACGCTTCCGTCTTTATGAATAACATGATGTGAAAACTGAAAAGCAATCCCCTGATATGGTCGGTATCCTTCATGAAAGGGCAGTGCCACCATGCTTGTTTCAAAATCAATCATGTGCAGAGGATATTTCCAGTTATCCATTTCTGCTTTTAATCCTTCATAATCGAAATAACTTTCCGTAATTCCGTTTTTGTGTCGGTTTACCTGCTCCATCCTCCTTTCATGTGCGGTAAGCCCTGACACCGCTTTCCGGTCTTTCGGATTTTTTGGTGCCAACACCTCTTCTCTTGATTCTGCTAAAAGATAAATATTGTTTTTAATCAGATTGTCTACATGTGAGATGCTTCCCGATCCGCCACCCCATATTTCAGTGACAAGACTTTGAGAAAGTAATTCATCGCTGTATCCGGTGTGGTTTTTCCAGCATTCGCGAAATCCGCTCTTCAAATCTTTAGTTTTCTCCGTGGTTCTGAACTGGCAACTCTTACACTTGTTACCAACAGCAGTAAAATGCTGTACATCATTTTCATAAATATCAGAAGCAAGGGTTACGTATTCTCGAAAACCTTTATTTGTTCCATCTGGAACTTCAATAAGAAATTCATTCCAGATACGGTCAATGATATTGTCGAACTGTATATTCCTTAGTATAGAATCACCCAGATCCTGCCTGGTTAAATTATCCGGAACATCCACGCGGTATCTATTACCATCTTTGATAATTCTAAATTTTTGATTTAGTCCCTCAATAGTTGCAACAGCTTCTTTATTGGCCAACAGCAGGTGTGCTTTTACTTTGAATTTTTCTCCCCAGCGGCTATTTACAATTACATATTTCTGAAATGCGAGATCATACAGATAGGAAGCCCAGTCGGAAGAAATGCCATCTCCTTTTTTATTTAAAAAAGATTTTTCATCTTCCATTTCAACACCTACAGACTTTGCTTTTACTTCATAGAGATGCAGGGTATCATCTTCCTTCACAATAATATCTGCTCTGATGAAGAGGTTGTCGTAGACAAATGCTCCTTCAGCAATTACGACTCTTCCTTCACGGGAAAGCATCTCATCTGTTCGCGCAAGCGCCTCTTCGTAGTCAAGTGTATCAATCGTTATATTATCTGCAACGGGGTTATCGCTGAAATAATATTTCGCAAGTTCACCTACCTGAAATCCTCCTTTTGCAAGCGCCTCCAGAAAAGGGTCTGAGTTATTCTCATCTGCATACTCTTCTTTTTTACCCGTGTAATAAAGTTTAGTCATGCATTCGAGCGCAAGTTTGAAACGTGATTTGGAAAGATAGCCAGGCATATAATGATTTTATTTGTTTGCGTTTTTGTTGTCTTCTTGTTGATTAATACCCTTGTACTCAAAGTAAGAACAAGTATGTCGCCTGGCCGGAATCTGCATCCCCCATTGATTTTGGTGCCCGCATCTCAGACCCTGACCTACACCAACACACCAGGAAAAATACCGGCAATTGTAACACACTTTCTCATCCGGTTTTGGATTGTCGATATTATTCATATAAATCTTGTTTTTTTAATTGGTAATGATCGCATTAAACGAATGATTTTATTGATTCGGGTTTTCATCTTCTTCGTATTTGGTTTCACCATACTTAAAATAAGGACAGGTATGGTGAAGACTTAAAATATACATTTCATCTTTTTGTTCGTGTCCGCATCTTAAAACATGATCCTCTCCTAAATAAAAGGTAAGATAATGACAATTGTAGCAAACTTTTTCTTCCGGTGTTGGGGTATCTGTTGATTTCATAAATGAATTAAAATTTAAATGGAATTGATGGGTTAATCCTTTAGGATTTTTTATCTCTGTACTATCTACCGGATATAGTCCGCTCCAATAATTTATTTTAGAAACTTCTTCTGTTTTGTTTGAACCCTTTCCATTCACAATCGAATCACATATATCAGGATCGAATCTGAAAAGAGTAAGCGCCTCACCGGGTATATCAACTGTTGTACACACATAATTGGAAGAAACTGAATTTAATTTCCGGTATAATTGAAGATCATTTTTCATCACAGGATCTATATACCATTTTTCTTTAAACACTTTCGTATCTATTCGCCAGAAATCATAATCTCTCAACCATTGAAAATTTTTAATACCTCTATTTAGTTCATGATCTTCACAGCGAAAAAATTGTTCAACTTTATCAATCCATATAGGATACATGGAAACAATTTCTCTAATTTTATTATGGGCAAAAACGGCCCAGTTTTGAGGTGTTTTTAACCCTTCTTGTTGAATTTTCATAGAACGAGATAATTTTATACGAATCCCGTCTTCTTCAACGATATATGGTTTTATAGATTCATACTCACCTTCTTTCAATTCCGATTTTTGAAGTTTTAAATAAGGATAACTTACATGCCAGAGATACCGTCCGGTGTTTATCGGAGTATCAAGATGATATGTTTTATTGGATTCGGGAACACCATAGTTCGTTTTAATAACCGGATAAACAGACATATGATTCATATTATTTGAATGATGTATTTATAACATCGGCATTATCATACACTCATAGTTGATAGAGATCAAACTCTCTGATTCCCTCCTCTTTTCTTCTGTTATGTGTTAGTTTCCGAAGCGCCTCCCTCAAAGCAACACCCTTGGGTACTGCATAAAGAAGAATTTCTTTTTGATAAGGGTCTGAAGTCATTACACGAACATTTGCCAGATCAAAAATTCTCATCCATAGCGGTTCTTCCACTTTTATGGATTTGATCCTGTAATAATGAAACTCTGTTCGCGTAACCGATAATATTCCTCTTCGCTCTATCAGGGTTCTTTCACCAAATTCATAACGCCAGAAATACACATCGAGCACTTTCACAATTGCCAACAGAGGGAAAACACCTGTCTGAATCAAAACAATACCAAGGAGAATCCAGAAGAAATTTATCAACTGTGAAGGTTTTACAACCCATAAACGCTGATCGGAGTAAGAAGAAGAAATGGTATACATAAGTTGAAGTTTATTTGATTTTAAATATTTGTTCTCTCTAACTGAGATACAGACGATCGTGGTTGTACCTGGCAACAGGGTTCACCCGGGCGAGTCTTTCATAGGATTTCATGAGTGTGTCGTACATCTCTGTTTTATTCATATGAATGCATTCACCCATAATATCTCCAAAACAATTATTCGACTCTGTCACCTGTCTTTGTGAAATCCCTTTAAGACCACAGGCTACCGCCTCCGATACTTCCGAAATAAACATCCCCGAATACACTCCCCTGAGTCCGTGTCTTTTAACATACAGATCCGCATTACACCATATATATAAGTTGTCCGACTGAACTGAGAACAAGTTCGCGTGGGTATCATCAATGACATACGGACTATCAACACGAAACTGTCCAACCGACATGAGGCCGGCCGGAGAACCATGTCCCAGTAAAAAAACACGAGAATGTTCTCCTATTACCCTGTTGATCCCGCTTTTAGTAAAACCACCGGTTACCAGGGTGAGTTTTTCCAAAGGGTCATAAATACGTTTCAGGAAGGTTGTGGAGTAGTCTTTCGGATGGATAACAAGGGGTTTATGTGTTGTCATATTGAAGTGTTTTTTCAATCTCAATACAATATTACATTATTTTTGTAGTTATTCCAAATATATTTCTTGTTTTAAGATAATTTTATAAATTTGACTACCTTGCAACAAATAAATGACACTCCGATGTTTTTTTTCTTCCTAAACGGGCAAAACCTCGATGATATTTTAAATGAGGAAAAAACTGTTCCTGATATATACGGATTCATCAAAGAAGAAGAGCGAAAAGTATTGCTGGAGGACCTGTTTTATATTTCGACGGGCATTGTAGATGATGGATCCTTGCTGCTTTTGAGCGGAGACGAGAACAACAAAAAAGAGGTTCGTATTCTGCGGATGGCTGCTTTTGATCCTGTACATAAAAAGCTAAAAGACACAAAAGACATTGACCTCGCAGATAAAAAGATTGAGCGTTTGCGCGTGAACAAAAGTGGCGAATCTAAAGTGAAAAAGATTCATCCAGATAAAACTTTGAAGCCCATTGATTATCTAATTAATACTCGTGGAACTAAAACAGAGCCGATTTCGGGATACAGCCTCTACGACGAAACGGCGCTTTCTGCAGAAAATGAAATTGGCACCAATCATATTTCTCCTGCAGTGGCATCCCATCATTTTATCATTCTGAGACCAAGAGCAAGCGTACTGCCACACTATCATGTACCATATCTCCACTTGCTGCTCGATTGTTTGCTGGAAAAGGAACTGCCCGATCTGATTGAAAAGAAATTAAAAGGTCGGCTAAACAAGAAAGCACTTCAGCTGATTGAAGTGTGTGTGCCTGCAAAAAAAGAAGATCAGGAAGAAATTTATAATCAATTCAAAAAACGAGTACAGCTTATTAGAAGAAGCGAAGAAGAGCTGGGAAATATGAAGCTTAATTTATCATTGCACATGAAAGGAAGACTGTACCGTATAAAATAATTTATATGTCTAAGAAGGTTGTCGTTACAAATAGGTTTCAGCACAAGGAAGATCTGCTGCAAGCGATGCAAAAAAAAATGCACATCATTGCACCTGCGCTGCTGAAAGATTCGTTTGCGTCTTTCTGTTTACTTCAGGCCGGCATGCCTCCGGAGCGCATTGCGCGCTATTGCAACCTGGTAAATAGTTACAATGAGCCCGGTGTTCTTTTTGAGGTGAAACATAATTTAAACTTTACGCTTTATCCGGTTTTTCCACCTGATAAAGGGAGCATGGACATTAGTCGGACTCCTGCTATGAATATGGATGATGTTATGAAAGCACAGCATACTTATTTTAACGGAGCGGCACATATGTTATTTGTATTTGAATCAGCTGTTTGTCAGTCGGCTGATGAATTTGAACAACTGATTAATGAGAGTATCGAAAGAAAGGAAGCTGAATTATCAGGAGTAAAAGAAATATATTTACAAATCATTTAATCAAACCATATCTGATATGCCATATATATTCGATCTTGAAATTTACAACAAGCATGCAGTCATCAAAAACGGAGAATCAAATGTGCTGATTGATACCGGATCGCCTATCACAATTCACACCGATAATACCCTGTCTTTCCTGGGAAATGATTTTGCAGCGCATACTAATTATGGCGGTATGAGTATTCGTGATATTTCATCGTTGGTAGGTGATGAAAAAGAAATATCAACACTGGTAGGTATGGATATTCTTTCGAGGTACGATGTGTTGTTTGATTATCAGAATAATGTCATAAGTTTTGATAACGAAAACATTGAGTTGGAGGGGCTTGAAATTCCAATCGTTGAACTACGTCACGGCATACCGCTGATTGAAATAGGTGCTGAAGGACGGCGATTCAAAGCTTATTTTGATACGGGAGCCGCATTGTCTTATCTGGCTGAGCCATTAACAACAGGAAAAGCCCAAGCCGGAATGGTACTTGATTTTCATCCAACCATGGGGCGCTATGAAACAATTGTTTATGAAATCGAAACAGATATGTTTGGGCACTCCAGGATTTATCAATATGGGAATTTGCCTGCCAGACTTCGCGCATTCTTTTCAAACGATTTAATGGCGATTATCGGATATGATCTTTTAAAAGATTTCAAAGTGGTTTTCAGTGCGCGTCGACGTATTCTGAAAGTAGTCCCGTATTAAACAGGTGGAATATTTTGCATCTTACGTTCAATTAAAAAACTTATTTAATCACAAATAAATACTTTTTTTATTTGTAAGCTATTGCTTTAGGCCCGCTTTCAGTTTGTTCATTTGAGTAAAAAGATTTCCCTCTGTCAAATTATTAAAGGCGGCTCTCGTTTGGTCAAAATCGGATCTTGTTAACCAGCTTGTATGAGCAGCAGGATTACGGTATTTCCTAATAATTTCCCAGTTATAAAGAAGATTTTCATAATCCAAAATTTCAGAAGGCAAATCATTGTTTCTTAAATAGGTTCTTGCAATAAACAAAGATTCTCCTAAGCCCGGTGCAATCCATTTTTGATCTTTCCCGTAATTTAAATTAATGGGGCGGGGGTTTTTGATTATATCTGGGTCAGGTGTAATCGTATAGCTTTGATTATCACGTTTAATTCTTTTAAAGTACTGTGGCATTTCTATCTTCAATTGAGCCCTGAACCAATGAACCAAAGAGAGATTCATTTCAATTTCAAAGACTTTACAAAGGCTGATGACTAGTGGCGAATAATCGGTTTCGTCATATTCAAATAGTTCGTTCCTATTACTTTTAACCCCACCTACAAGTTGATATATGTCATTATCCGGCGAATCGAAAAGGGTTGCAACCTTATTATACGTCTTTAAAATAATTTTGCTTTCGTTTTCGCATTCATAATCAATTGAAAAACCGATTCCCTCTGTCTTTGAAGAGAGTGCAGATAACCCTCCCAGTAAAAAAAGATTTATCTGATCAAGCCTTTCCGGATCTCGTTCAAACTCTTTTTGCTTTTTAAATTTTTCGAGCACCTGTTTAAGGTGAGCCTTCGCAAGATCCCGATCGTTCCTGTCATTTTTTTTAGAGATCATGAAAGTCAGAAAATCAGTCAATGCCATTGCCAGTGAATCATCATTGTTAATCTGAAAGTTTCCGCCACATAGATCTATATTGTGAATCAGTTCATTAAAACCAGTATCACTGATTATGTTAAAATATTTTTCTTTTTGTGTACAGAAGTATCCGATTTCGGTCATTTGACGCTCGAGGTGCGTTGCACATGTTTTAACTACCCGGTATTGATTGAATTGAAAATTATCGGTTAATATAATTACCGGTAAATCCTCGTAGTCGATTTTAAGTGATTGTGCTATTGTATATGTAGAAATATCTGTATCGCTCGAAATATATGTATTCTCCGGTGAGAGAAGCATATGTTCTTCCCATATGCCGAAATAATCTCTATTCCTGTATCTATTTTTCCATGCGGAAGAGGGCGAGGTCAGAGCAAAAAAGAGAAAGTCGGATCCCGTTATATAATCAAGTCTTTCGAATTTATCTTTTAATGCATGATGAAATTCTTCATGTGCTTCCGGATCATGAAGGATGAGTCCAAATAGTTTATATCTGTCGAGTATGATTTTAGTTTCATCTAAAACTTGTTTGTCGGTACCATAGCCCAGTGCATGTAGCATGCTGTATTTCGACAATTGCATTCCCATTTCTAGTTGATTTTTGGGAAAGTTAAGATTTTAGGATAAATTAAGTCTGAGATTGAGGATTTATAAAAAGACAATATAAAGTCGTCATCATCTTACATACCCTTAAAAAAATATTGATAGGTAGTTTATGCCTTTTAACATACCAAATTCTCCACCAACTTTCTATCCAGCCTGATTGATTTTCGCTCTGCATTCTCCCCCTGTATGATATAATGTTCTGCAAGGGCAATGCCTAACGCATCAGTAAATGCTTTTTTGATGCGACTGATTTTTACACTTGTCAGATCGCGAAGCACGTTGGTCATATCATCAATTCTTTTGCGCATATCTTCCATCAGACCGCGATTTGAAAGGCGGGCATAAATTTCATACAACTCCTGCCGGTATTCACTCAGCGAACTAATGTAAATACCTTCAGGATGCTTTAAGAATAATATATACAACGTCTTTTCCAATGTGGGCATTTTGATTTCAAGATTACCATAATCTGAAAGATACATTCGGCCATTACGACGAATTTGAAGTTTGCTGGGCGGGCTGCTTTGGCGGAAGTTCTGCGCAAATAACATCTTCACGCGAAGAGATTCCATCACTGCTAAAGCGTGATGAATCTCAGGAAGAGACAATGATTGCTCGAGTCGTTCCATACAGTTTGCACATACATCTGCGGTACGCATTTTTAAAATGATCTCACTCTTCTTCATACATAAATCACTTACACATCCAATTGCCTGCTCGTGTGTACGCTCAAGTATCTGACTGTAATTCTCAAATATGTATTTCTGTAAAGACAACGCTACTACTTCAAACGCAATCGGAAATGCGGGATCACAAGGAATAAAATGTTCCCACTCGTCGGTATGTATAAACCCGTTGAATGGCTTTTCTTCATCGAGTAAGGCAAACCAGTTTTTTAAATTCGCCGTTGGTGTTAACAAGATGGCGAACTCCTTTTCCGGTACGCCATATTCAACACGAAATTCCTCTACATGACTGAAGAGATCGCGCCAACGCATGGCTTTACGGGTGTGCGGAAAAGACCAGGTTCGTCCGGAGAATGAAGCTTTCGGCATATTAAGCTCCGGCATTGAATACTCAAAAAGCTGTTTCTCAAAGGAGTCTTTATCCGCAATCTCCTGCTCTTTCTTGATGGCTTCGGTAAGTATCAATTTGCCGCGACCGGTTGGATAAAAATTATTGACACCGGGTACCGCCTGTAAAAGGCTGAGTACCCGTGTGTATAATTCATCATCAAGTGTTTCGTCCGGAATGAGATGTATATTCATTATTGTTTGTCAAATAAATCGGATAGGTTTTCTCCCCGACTTTTTTTATCAAAATAAATGTGCATTGATTCAGATAGTTTGTCCCAAACCTCGGCTTTCATAGATTTTTTTTCAAAACTATAGCTGTTGTTTGCTTTGATAGCCATGGTTTGAGCCACTTCTACTGCATCAAGTGTTGCGCCTATAAAACTGAATGTCCATTTTTCAGTTGCTTCCAGTCGTTGAATCAGCGAACGAATCTGCTGTAAGTTAAAAAACCTTGAACTATTTTCATATCCGTCGGTCAGCACCACGATAACAAATGTAGCTGGTAAATCAGATTGTCTTGCATAGGTTTCTTCCAAATGTAAGACAGTCTGGCCGATGGCATCATACAACGATGTACATCCATTGGGAACGTAATTTTCTCTTGATAAAGTGGTGGCATTGTTTAGGTTTTGAGCAACGGCCTGCATGTCAACCTCAGAATTGAACAGTGTCAACCCCATTCGTATGTCTTGTTCCGGAAACTCCTGCTGCATGTTCCGGATACGATTTAGCTGTTCGTTATAGCCCTTAATCGTTTCATCGATGCAGCTGGTCATCGATCCGCTACGGTCTACGATGAGGTGGTAGATGGTTCTTTGTTTTTTCATTGTTTTATTTTTTAATGATGGAGAAAAAGATTTCTTCCGGATATTCCCCGAATACATATTCGGTTACCGGGCATAGCCAGAGCTGATGGCGAAAAGGCTTCTGATTGTATTCTACGGCCATAAAATAGGCGCCGTAATCAACCGGAGCATGACCGATCTCTTCAAGCAGCTCTCTGTTTAGGCCGTACCTGATTTTTTTAATGCGGCCGGAGTAGCCTTTGAAGGTTTTTGTGGAAATGTTCAGTGTAATGTGGTCTCCATGGTTGGAGAGCAGATCCAGGAAAGTATCGGCACCTTCCACCATCATCAGGTTTCCCTTTGAACCGAGGCCCAGTTCAAGGAATTCGGGCAGATCGGCATACCAGATACCTTCTTCCTTAATAAAAGAAAGGATTTGCTTTGTTGCAGAAGCAGAGGAACGAAAAACGTTGTAAGCTTGCATAATGATGATATTTTATGCAAAGCTCGTAATGAAAGACCCCCTATTAATTTATCTGAAAGGTTACAGATAAATTAATCAAGTGTTTGAATATCAATATTTTATATGTTTATCAGCAGAATAAACCTTGTTCTGCGGATAGAAACACATGGATATGAGTCGATTTTAATTCGCATTATTCATCTGTTAAGACGATATGTTTTGGAATGAACTTTTGTTTGTTTTAAGTTAGAACCCCGTTTCGCTGTATGATAATATACCGGATTCATAATCAATTATAAATAAAGTTTACTTCTATTATTAAATGTCATCTGTCTTAATAAAAAGGGTAACACTCCCTTTCAATCTCTTTGCGTGAGTATTGGCCTCTGGTTTGCTCGCATCAATGTCAATCGATTGAGATAATCTATACAGTTCTATTACTTCCTGCAATCCTCCATTATCACAAATAATTTTGATAATAACGTTGAGCAATGTATTCTGAATTCAATTTCCTGATTTGAAAGTATTTTTAATTGAAGATTAGTCTCATCGGGATTTTCAATTGATACTTCAAGCCCTCCCTAACTGTTTGTGATTGTTCGTCAAAATCAATTACTTTGGTCATATTCGGATGATCTAAAGACGCCATCAGTTTAGCCTCATTTCTAAACCGCTTCTTCATTTGTATATTAGTCGATAAAATCGTGTTGAGCACTTTGAGCGCAACTTTTATTCCGAGTATTACATCTAATCCTTCATAAACGGAAGCCGCCCTTCCCGCTCCTAACAATTTGACAATCTTATATCAACCTATTATTGTATTGATCATATTAATTAGGTATTCTATTTATAAATTTATTGCAGATATATAACAGGAAAAGCGGTTACTCGGCTTTTGAGAGTTGCAATATTCAACATCAATCATAAAGCTTTATTTAGGAATAAATATAAACCGGTCATCTCCCTTGTTACTTTTATTGTATGAACAATATTTCATGTCAGATTGAAAATTAAGCTTGCTGCGATTTTGAGCCTGAAACTGAAGCATATCGTAGTAAACTGCTTTGGAATCAAATCCTGTTTTTTTTGCTCCTCTGCTAGTTATGCTAGATAAAAAAGCGCTGGTAAAAGGACTATTGTTAAACCCGTTTCCATCACTAGCCTCCTGAAAAACATTGGCTGATGTAAATATTACTTTTCCCGGACTTTTGAGAAATGCATCGATATCATTAATTGTGCCAAAGTTTTTTTCGTCTAATGTCAGACTTTCCGCTTCCTTGCACTCTTCAATGAGCTTACGAGAGTGACAAGCATCAATAATAACCATTGTTTTCGTTGATTTAATCTGATTAATTAATAGTTCGAGCGTTGGTGCGCTGATGTGGTTTTTATAGTCTCCTTCTCCTGCTACCTTTGAATCCTTGAAAAATAAGCAGGAGCGATCTTCATATTTATCGTAACCGCCGTGTCCTGCAAAATAAAACAAGAACTGACTACCCTCTTGAAATATATAATTTTTGGAAATATAATACAGGGTGTCTTTAAGTACTTTATGATTTATGTTCTTTAATAAAATGATTTTATGATCATAATTTTTTTCCAGTGCTGATGCGGTTTTTTCAGCATCTGAAATACAGTTTTTAAGCGGACTTAATTGATCTTGTTGATCATATTGATTTATCCCAACGATTACACTTAATGTTTCTCCTTTTTTAATTTGATTTGGGCTGACTGTATTTTCTGATTCATCTGAAGAAATTGTTATCCCTCTTGAAAGTTTGTTTGTTTTAAACTCTACATCGTAATAATCAGACTCACGAAATATGTCGAAATTAAGTTGCTTATCTGCTGCTATCTCTCCGGTACTATTGAATAAGTTATAATCGTATTCATTTTTTAACCGAAAATCTCGTTCAAATATTTGAGCAAATGGTGATTTGTTGTTTATGAAAGCGTAGGTTACGGCACCCGTCCCTGTATTTTTATAGTTATCTGTACTTGTGCCATTTAGTGCCAAAACAATTCTGTTTCGGCTTATAAATTGACTGTTTGATTTTAAATTGAGTAGGCCTTGCTTAAATTCAGATACAAAACCGTTTTGTTGGGCATCAAGTATAAATAACTGATTTTTTGAATTAAACAACTCGGATAGTTGGAGCAGATCGGAAGCAAAAAATGTATTGGTATCTTTTGGGAAAAGCAGTGTCGATTGTCCGTTATTGTTCGTCTTCGCACCCATACCCGAAAAATGAAAGATAAAATAATCGCCTTCTAATATTTGGCCTTTCCATTTTTTGAAAATGCTTTCGATAGCTTGTTTGCTCAAGACATTGTCGTGTAATTTTTCAAGAACAACAATCGGCTCTTTACTCATCAATGCCTGTAAGGAGTCTAGCTTTTCATAGTTATTTGCACTTTGTATAGGAGATGATATGAATAAAGATTTAATGGAGTCGATTAGGTGTTTATACTGATTACTTTTAGAGAAGTAAGTAATTATTTTTTCGGCATCACTTACACAATTTATTAAGGAGTAAGTATATTTATCAGCAGCGCAGGAAAGTAAATACAGCTTTGGCCTTAGCTCTAATAATGGATAAAAGAAGCCAACCCTGAATAAATTAAAATCGTATACAGAGAGTTTATTGATAATATCATTGCTATTCTTTATGTATATATAATTGTCGTTTTTACACAGGAAGGTATTGTGTTTTTCTGCTATTTTCCCGGTTTCGGCATCAATCAATAACACCGCATCGTCTTTTTGACAAAATACAAGTTTGTCATTTTGAGTAAATCCAAAATTATTGTTATGACTTGTTAGTCCAATAAATGTATTTGAAGGTTTTGTTTCAGTATAATTAAAACTGTATAATTCAGCATACAATTCGTTTTTACAGGCAAGTAGCCTGTTTCCTGACTCGTTCCATTTTACATCATAAAAACCGTTAGAGATGGGCTGCTCGTTCTCACATGTGTATACGCGAGTTAAATTAAATGTTTTTAGACTCCACAACCTTAGCGAGTCGTCGTTTTTACAAAAAGTTAATATTTCATTGGTGGCGGGATTAAACTGAGACCCCAAGACGACACCGGTATGTTGCAATCTTCCTGTTTGTTTGCCTGATTTAATATCCCAGATTATTGCGGTACTATCGGAAGAGGCAGATACGATATAGGAATCATCTTTATTTATGCTGATACCGTTGATCGCTGATGTATGACCCTTTAATTGTTTTATTAATTTAAATGTTTTTGTGTCATAAATACATATAGATTTATCTGAAGATGCGCTTATTAATTTATTGGTGTTCTTGGTAAATTTTAATTGGGTCACAGGACCGACATGTAAATTCCATTTTTTTATAATTGTTCCTTTTTCAATATCTAAAAGAGCAACTGATTTGTCGGTAGATCCTGTTGCTAGATATTTAGAGTTGAAGGATAAGGCATGGCAACTAATTGTTTCAGAATGTACAAATATCTCTTTTAACAAATCCCTTTTGGTGTGATCAAATATCTTGATTGACTTTCCGTCAATCTCTATCAGATATTTTTCATTGTTTGTTATTTCATAAATTCTCTTGTTGTTATCCGTTTCTGGAATAAGTACCCCTCTTGCTTTAGCAGAGGTAATCAAGCTTGTTAATAAGCAAAGAATTAATACTCGAATGGTCATTTGTCGTTATTTGAAAATGTAAATGTTTGGCTTCCTATATCAATTAATCCCGTCTTTTCATCAAGATCCCATATAGACTTAGGACGATCAAATTCAATTATTATTTTATTGGGTGTTCGTAGCCGCTGATATTTTAATGTGTCTCCGCCAAAGAATATATAATTTTCGTTGGGATTTGTTAATACTATATTGTTATCCGCTTCGTTTTTACCTGTGAAAAGTAAATAATTTTTATTGCCAATTTCTATTTGTCTTGCACTACACAAAACGGAGTCTTTTTGATAATAAATATTTATTTTATTTGATCTGTATACAAATCGAAATACATTATTTCCTAATCCGTAGATATAATCTCCTTTTATTTTAAACGAATTCGTTACTTCCGTAAAATTCTGCGTATTTGGATAATTAAAGTAAAGGTCTTTCTTATACCGATTTGCCATAATTGATTTAAAGCTATTATTATCTACAGGTGTAGCCGAAGATGAATCAGCAACAACTATATCATTCTGAGAGAAGCTGCTATCGCTGTAACTATAATCAGGAGCTTCTGAAGCTTCGCCGCATGAAATAAATCCTAAGATTAAAGACAAGACAAGAAATTTTGAAAGTGTTTTTTTTCTTTTCATCGTTTGTGCTGTTAAAATTTTTCTGCTCAATTATCAGATGCTTGGTGGTTTTAAGGTTGTTTATTCAAAAATAAGAATGAAACAGAAAATTAATGAGCTATGATAAAATAGTTTTAAAATTAAAAAATTGGAGATGTTTTTTCTAAATCATGATTAAAATACAAGATCGTATATTTTGGAAAATCATAAATAGTTTTTAAACTTTCTTCGTATCTTCCTATCACATATTTCACATGATGAGGCCATTCAATATTCTCAGCTTATTCCTGGTATGTTTTATCTTGTTTTTATCCTGCTCAAAAGATGAAAACAAAACAGCCTACCCCTCTATCACAGAAACATTCGGGTCAAACATCAATCCCGATCAGCTTGCCAACTACTCCGCACAACCACGTCCGAGCTATATTCTAAAAGATAATTCCGGAGCCAACCCGATCACAAATGCAAAAGCCACACTGGGCCGTGTTCTTTTCTATGATAAAAACCTGAGCATAGATAATACCATTGCTTGCGCCAGCTGTCATCAGCAACAATTTGCATTCGGAGATCCGATTGTGCCAAGCAAAGGAGTTCAGGGTGGCACCACGGGTAGGCACTCAATGCGGCTGATTAACACCAGATTTGGAAGTGAGCTGCGCTTTTTCTGGGATGAACGCGCACCTTCCCTCGAATTACAAACGACTCAGCCGATTAAAGATCACGCTGAAATGGGCTTTAGCGGACAAAACGGAAGACCCGGTTTTAATTCAGTAATCAGCAAACTTCAGAACATCAACTACTATAAAGAATTGTTTCAGTTTGTTTACGGTGATCAGGCAATTACTGAAGTACGACTACAAGAATGTCTTTCACAATTTATCAGAAGCATTCAGTCGTTCGATGCCAAGTATGATATAGGCAGATCACAGGTGGGCAATGATGGACCTCCCTTCCCAAATTTCACACCGCAAGAAAATCAGGGTAAACAATTATATCTGGCTCCGCCTCAATTTGGTCCGGGTGGTATTCGCACCGGTGGTGGCGCAGGTTGTGCCGGTTGTCATCGTCCTCCGGAATTTGACATCGACCCAAACAGCAGAAACAACGGCATTACAGCAACAATTACAGGAGGAATACAGGATTTTACCAATACAAGATCTCCTTCGCTCCGTGATTTAACTAATAATTCCGGTGTCGTAAATACTCCGATGATGCATAATGGCGGTATCAACAGTCTGCGTAATGTGATCCTTCATTACAATACAATAAACAGAAGAGAAGGCAACAACAACTTAGATCCTCGGCTTACACCGGGTGGAAGTCCGCAACAGCTTCAATTAACAGATGCCGAAATCAACGCGCTTGTTGCATTTTTACAAACACTATCAGGTAATAACGTCTATACAGATAAAAAATGGAGTAATCCTTTTTTGAAGTGAATGATATATAATTTTAATTCCTAAGCAGAATAATCGTTTAATATATCCGGTAGCCCGCCTTTGCTAAATAACCTGCGCATGTTTTACAAAAACCTGTTTCTTCATCAAGATGATCCTTGCCTTCTGCATCGCGCATAAGGCAATCTTTTACCGGACAATGATCCAGTCCTCGTGTATGACCAAACTCGTGAACAATCACCTTGGCAAACTTTTCTTCTCTGTTTTTTCCTTTTATGCGGAAAGTAGATATTACACATGCTTTACCCGGCCGGAATCCCAAACCCATCACACCCCAATCTTCTTTTCCATCTTTTGTAGTACTGACATCATAATGCGTAAGTCCAATCGCAACCTCTCCTTCAGTCGTGCGGCCACTCAAAAACCTGATCAGACTATCTGCCCTGTACCTTGCTCTTTCAGGTCGCCATGCAAAGGAGGGGTGTTTAATAGGGTCTGCCACTTCTGTTTCTAATCCAAGATTTTTTAATTGATTTGAAATTTTGATTGTTTCCTCTTTGGTAAAATCTGAGAACGGCTGCAATAAAACCCGCTTGGCTCGTTTATCAACAGGTGCTATTATGTTTTCTTTTGATTTGCTTTGGTTGCAACTGTACAAACAATTAAGCGTTGACGAGATGAATATAAAAAGAAAGAAACGTCTGATAATAAAATCCGGCTGCATAAAGGAATGACCGTTTAAAATGTGTATTTAAATGTATTTCTAGAACTCATCAATATAAATTGTTCTGCTATATTATTTAGATAGTATGGCTATTATATGGTTGTCAAAACGAAACCGAAGATGATTAATTATATTCTATTTGTTAAAAAATTGACTACCCTCTTTTTAATATGTTCTTTTTTATTGTTTTTTAATGGTCATATGCTATGCCCTTTTATTCTCATTATTATTGGTATCGGCAAACCCTTATGGGCATTTCATATGAGCAAGTTCTCTTTTATCATTGATATCAGTCAGAAAATGAAATGAAGAAATTCATAGCTTTTCGGTACTGCACCCCTATACCTTCACTTCCACTTCAAATAAAATTTCATATTTAAATAGTTATGACAAAAGATTCAACAACCCATTCAGGGTTTATCATACACTGCATTTTTTCTGCAGCGTTTGTTTTTATCCTCACACTTCCAACTTACTCACAGCTGGCTCCTGTAAATCCACCGACTGGTGGTTTTAGAATCGACGGCGATCTTAAATCGGGTACACCAACAACCAACGAAGGTGACTGGATTGCCGGTACGAGTGGGGGTTACGTTTTTTTCAACGACGGCACACCGGTAACCGCTCAGAGTTCAAGGCTGATACGTGACTCATACCACAGCACAGGAGATGATGTATTTGCCGGCTCCTCTTTCAGCCAAAACCCAAACAGTTGGCGATGGACAAATGCAAGCGCCGCAAACAAAACAGATATCAACAACGGCATGTATCATATAGCAAGTTCGGGAAGTCATAAATGGGTCATCATGGGTGGTGACCGCGAAGTAAATACCGGTACCAGCTATATCGACTTTGAATTTTATCAAGGATACTTAACAAAAAATAACAACGGTAGTTTTACCTCTCTTTCCAAAGACAGCACTTCACTTTCTGCTACTAACGGCAGAACAGTCGGTGATTTTGTATTGTCGATGGAGTATACCAACGGCGGGGCATTGGCTACCGTTCACTATTACCGCTGGGAACTTTCTTCAGGAAGCTATCGTTATGTGGAATACAATCTTCCCTCCGGCAGCTCCGGTTCACTCGCCTTCGGTGCTACAAATACCACAGCTGTCAATACACCTCTCGGCGCTTTTGGCAGCGACACCTATTCGCCTTATCTCTTCGTTGAAGCAGCAGTAGATGTAGATGCAATATTAAACGCAGTAGATCCATGTGCACAAATCAGTATCAAAACCGTTTTCATAAAAACCAAAGCTTCAGATTCATATAATGCAGCGCTGAAAGACTTTATCAGCCCGATTCCGGTCGATTTTGTATTTGGTAGAGAAACTTTCAATTATCCGGAAGGACCATTTTATAATTGCGGATCCATAACCCCCACCGTTTCCGGAACGGGCTCTTTCAGTGCAAGCCCCGCCGGACTTTCAATCAACTCAAGCAGCGGCGTAATTAATCTCTCTGCAAGTACACCCGGCACCTATGTTATTACGTATTCGTATGATGCCGGTGGTGGATGTAATATGCCGGCAACAGATACCATCAAGGTAATGGCACTACCGGCTCCGGGAAAAATCAGTAACCAGGTTCTCTGCAGTGGTAACGTAACCAATGCCGTCACTTTTAGTTCAACACTCACGCCGGTCAGCTTTAGCTGGACCAACAATCTTACTTCTATTGGACTTTCTGCAAGCGGCACGGGAAACATCTCGTCATTTGCCGCTTTGAATAACGGAACAAGCACCGTAACAGCCACCATCAATTATACACCTTCATATACTACAAACGGAGCGACCTGTACAGGACCATCAGATTATTTCACCATCACAGTAAATCCGCTTCCGGCAAAAGCCGAAGTGCGCATCACAGAACCTCGTATATGCGGACCTGCAACAGGAACAGTTACCATCACATCGCCCATTGGAAGTAATTATCTATACAAAAACAATGGTGGCGAATGGCAAACAGATACGGTCTTCTCAGGCATCACAGCCGGGTCGGGATATCATATTCTGGTAAAAGATGAAAGTGGTTGTATTTCTTCAGATCAAACCGACTGTGAAGAGGGAAGTGCTTTACCACAGCAGAAAAAAATTGAGAACAAAAAAAATCAAACAACCGAAACAACAATCAAAGACATAATAACTCTTCCTTTTAATACAGGAAACAATATCAGTATTCGTGCTTTTCCAAATCCATTTCAGTCACGCATCATGTTTGAGGTGAATGCAGAACAGGAAGGAGTGGCAACGCTTGAACTCTTTACAATAATGGGACAAAAAATCATGACCGTTTATTCCGGGAAAATCAACAAAGGCATTCAATACTTCTCTGCGAACGTGCCCCAAGGTATGCACCAGATCATTTATACTTTACAAACCGGAAAAGAAAAAGTTAGCGGAAGAGTGATGAAACAATAGAGAGCTGTGTTTTTTGTTTAAAGGGTGTTTGTTGATAAAACAAATGCCCTTTTTTTATTTAGCACTATTGGTAGTTAACATATACATTTCCTTCCGACTATAAATATGAAATCCTTTTTTGTTTTCAAAAACTACTGATTCCATTGCCTTGGCAACAACAGATGCCTTTACTGAGCGATAATTAAAAGGAAACAGCCACTCGACAAGCGAAAGCAGTTTAATAGCCAGCCATTCCGCAGGGCGAAATTCTTTTCTTTTTCCCAATAAAACCGATGGATGAAATACATGAAAAGAAGGAAGATTAAGAGCCCGTATTGCCTCTTCAACTTCCCCCTTCAACCTCAAATAAAAATTACGGCTCTTGCTGTTGGCTGAATATGATGTCACGAGCAGATACTGTTCTACACCCAGCTCTTTTCCAATAAGTGCTGCTTTTAAAGGAATCTCAAAATCTATCTGCCTGTAAAGTTTTTTGTCGCCTTTTACTTTTTTTAAGGTTGTACCGATCGTACAAAAAATAACGTTGCAACCATTTAAGGCATTTCGTATTGCAGAAGTATCAGAAAAATCAATGATATGTTCTGTCAGCTTTGGGTGGACTATATCTAAATTCCTTCTGGTTAATAAATGAATTTGCCCGAACCGGTCATCCCCAAGAAGACAGGAAAGCAATTCACTACCTATAAGGCCGGACCCGCCAATCAACGCTGCTGATATTGTTCTCATATTCCGGAATATTTATTTTATACAAAGGATAAAACAGATTTCACAGACCAGAAATGAACGGGTTCAATAAAATTACAGATAAGATTTCCCTCATTGTCAAAATTGGCCTTTACCGCAAAAAACCATTTGTTCCACTTATAACGCTTATCGCCTTCGCCAAGACTTTTAGCCTTATAGTTATTTCCTAATAACTTTTTGAAACCCTCGAGATTTCTATTTCGAAGTTGTTTTTTTAATATCCAAAGCAGCCCCCATACCAAGGATTTGTAACCCGCCCAAATCATCAAAGCAACTGAAAGCCCGTAAAACATCGGCCATAGAGCAGCAAAAGCTTTCTGGATTAGCTTGCCTACCGACATTAATATAATATGCCTTAGAAAAAGCATCTTCTTTTTTTAATATTCTACGTTAGTTGGTGCTGATTATCAGCAATCAAATATAATATTTGTTTTGAGATGATGAAAGAGGGTGAAAAGTCGGCGGCGGGATTCAGCATAAACAGTATTTTACGGGAGTGATGAACTAAGAATTTTATCATAGGACTTTTAACTAACTTTGAAGACCGACATATCAAGTATGTTTTTTCATATGTTTAATAGAATCATCCATCAAATAAACCAAATAGGTCTTTTACCGGAGGATGAAGGCCTAAGAAAAAATCAAAAAAACTTCATGGTATATGAAGCAATTTTGATGAGTTTTGGTGGATTTATCTGGGGATGGATCTGTCTTTATTTGGGAAAGCCACTTCAGTCAACCATTCCATTCGGATATATAGTGCTTTCTTTTTTCAATATTCTTTTTTTTCGTTATTATAAAGTTTTTGGATTTGCCCAGGGTTTTCAAACAGGAATAAGCCTGTTTCTTCCATTTATTTTTCAGTGGGTTCTTGGAGGTTTTGCCGCTTCGGGCGCTTCAATATTATGGGCAATACTTGCTCTTGCTGTTTCTATCAGCTATTCAAATATAAAAACCAGTTTTTTCTGGATTCTGATATTCGTACTTCTTACGGTAATATCAGGTATTTATGATGTTGATTTTAAACAACTGTTTCCCGTTGATTATGGTGAAAGCGTTTTCATCACATTATTAACACTAAATATTGTACTTGTTTCGGTTTTCATCTTCTTGCTGATGATTTTCTACATATCTGAAAATCAGAATTCTTACTTTAAAATGAAAGACGCACAACAAATGGTTGTGGAGTCTGAAAAAATGGCTGCACTTGGTCAGCTCTCTGCCGGTATTGCTCATGAAATAAATACACCTCTTGGTTCAATCAAAGCGCTTACCAATGAAACCAGCCTCTCGCTGGAACAGATCCCACGTAACTTATTTGTGGTTTTTAACCGCCTCGATGAAAATCAGAAAAAGAGTTTGCTTGATCTGATTACACATCACCATATCCGGAAAGATTTTTTAACCACCAGGGAAGAAAGAGCAATCAGAAAAGAATTAACTGACGAACTGACAACTCACCAAATATCTGAGGCAAATGAAATTGCAAGTCGGCTCATACAGATAGATATGACTAAGCTGAACGAGTCATTGCTTGCATTAAAAGGGCCGTTTTTCAA
>Ga0315902_10001790_pt1 | contig 34172 bp, 23 predicted proteins | sample LakEriMetagenome_9_FD_203523 | JGI IMG/M metagenome (GOLD analysis project Ga0315902, IMG submission 203523) | Freshwater fungal communities from buoy surface, Lake Erie, Ohio, United States - Buoy 12 MA117 | ecosystem: Environmental > Aquatic > Freshwater > Lake > Lake biofilm | place: USA... | reverse complement strand
TGTTGTTGCATATCCAGCGGAAGCGTGATTGCCCCAATTGTATGCTGTGTTTGCGGTAATAAAAGCACCGTTAGCAAAACTTGCGGCCGAGTTTGCTTGGCCAAAAGCACCATTAGCAAAAGATGCCGCAGAATTTGCCGTATCGTATGCAGTATTAGCCTGTGTTCTTACCCATGTATCTGTGGAATTATTAGCCTGTGCATAAGCAGCATTAGCTCTATCAAATGCACCATTGGCAAATGATGCACTAGTATTGGATTGACTAAAAGCCGCATTAGCGGCATCAAAGGCCGCATTAGCAAAGGTTGCTGTAGTATTTTGTGATGCGTATGATGAATTCGCTGTTATGAACGATGAATTGGCAAATGATGCACCAGAATTTGCAACTAAAAATGCACCATTAGCAAAAGATGAGGCCGAGTTTGCTTGGCCAAAAGCACCGTTAGCGAATGATGAACCTGTATTTGCAACATCATAACCAGAATTAGCTCTATCAAAAGCACCGTTAGCAAAAGATGCCGCAGAATTTGCCTGTAAAAAAGCAGCATTAGCCTGTACAAATGCATCGTTTGCAGTTGTATCATCTATAATAAACGGTTTAATTTTTAATAATGCCATCTTCTATTTTTTTTTATTTTATAATTATATTTATGGCAAAAATCCGCAATCAAATTCATTTAACCTATTGTCCAAAAAGTACTACTAGTACTACTTTGAACGCTTGGTGTACTAGATGCATTAATTATAAATGAATTTGCTTGCTGTGCTGTGTGAGAACCAAAAGCTATTGGTTGTTCAAGATTAATAAACTTTATTTTGTTAAAAGTAGTTAAATTTATTAATTGATTTAAAGGTAATTCATTTGATGCAACATTAGTGGTATCTGCTAGAACTATATTATTGCTTTGATTAATTGGTGAAGTACTAAAACCAATTGACTTTATTTTGTCAAAAGTAGTTAAATTTATTAATTGATTTAAAGGTAATTCATTTGATGCAACATTAGTAGTATCTGCTAGAACTATATTATTGCTTTGATTAATTGGTGAAGTACTAAAACCAATTGACCTTTTATTCGATGATAAAATTGCCATGTTATTTTTATATAACTAAAAATTTGTTTTATGATTAAGCTGCTCTTATAAAATATAAGTCTGTGTTTGCAGAATGAAACATGGAATTACCAACAAATACTGGTATATAATTTGATCCGTCAATTATATAAGATGCTAAATTAAGTAAAGGACTGTTGTTAGCAATGCCAAGTTGTCCTTTGTATATACCCAGTGCTCTACCACCTGAATTTCCACCTGAATTAACACTATTTCCAGAAACACTAAAATTAATTGGATATATTGTTGGCACCATAAGACCTGTAGTAGTATCAAAGCTTGGTCCATCAAACGGCGCATTGTAATGATCCCAAGTATTACGCATATGTGTTCCTGATAATGCATTATTTGAGTTCGCCCTTAGGTTAACCAGAGCAGTTGATTGGGCTCGGCCGAATTGCATTGAAATTGCATCAAATCCTTCTGAACCGTAAGCGTTTTGGTTACCACCCGTAACTGTCCAAAAACTATTTGCTTCTAACTGGTTTCCAGCAACCGTATTATAATATAACATTGGTGGACTACTTGCGTAATTTGTGTTTGCTGTGGTGATTGTTCTACTAAATGCTTGTGTAAACGACCTATTGATAACTCCTACTCCTGGCGAGCCTAACACATGATTTAGATTAGAAAAAGTTTCATGATATGAATGAGTTGTGTTTGCTGCTGTACCTGCATGTCCAAAAGAAACATAATAAGGGTTATCAGTATAGGCATCTTCCCAAGGCTGAGAGGTTCTTGTACCAAAATACCAAATTGCACCTTCATGAACTAAAAAAATATAATTTTCTGTTGCGCCTACATAAAATGGAGTTCGAGTTGCGGTACCAAAATTTGATTCATTGTATCGGTTTGCAAAGTATTGTAGAGAAAAAGGTGACGCCGCAGAAATATTTCTGCCCCATGTGGTGTTGTTTGTCCCAGCGGTTAATTTTCTAATTCGTGTAATGTCCGATCCTAAAAAGCTACCATCATTGAGTCCCTCCATCGACCGGATACGCTGTAAACTTCCGTAACCAACATCATAAACACCACAATTTGGCCAATTAGCACTGTTGTCATTAATAGTCTGAACGCCCGAATTCCAAACGCTGGCGCCACCGCTGCCAGCAGCGACCCCGCCACAACCAATGGCAAAATATTTAGTATTGGCTTTTCCATTTGAAGTCTGAAGATGTAGTATGTATGAACCCACAGTGGCAGCTGGCACCACACTTTGAGTAAAGTTATTATTTGGGCCTAAAGTCCATCCACCAGATTCAGTATTAGAAATAACTTCTTCAATAAAACAACCTGGACCAACTCCAAGAAGCGAAGCTTGTGTATTGGCCACATTGCTAGTGGAAACTCTAGTAATAGTAGGAGTTGTATTTGCGGCCGTGGTTGCTGTTACAAAAACTGCTTGCATGAGATTCCATAACAAGTCTGTCATAGTGGCAGCCCGAGGCATACTAAATTTTATCAACATTTTTTTATTCCTATTCTGTTACAAAAGCAAAATTACTAAAAGAAATTCTATTTACACCACTTGTATTATATAGTGATTTACTTTTTAAAAGTCCAGGAGGAATAGATACCACACCATATAAGAAGTTTACATAATTTCCTGCATTAGGATTACATACAAGCGCTGGATTTTCAATAATTACTGGAGTACGATTTTCATCAAATGCTAAAAAAGATATTGCTGATATTATTGGTGCATCTGGTGTTGATGTAAAAGGCGCAGCATTAAATATTTTAGTATAATTTGTTAATCCATAACTGGATAATGCACCTAATAATTTATATGTATATGGAACTTTAGCATTACTAGTGGTAAAATTACATAAAATAGTTCTCATGCTTGTTGTATATTTTTCAACGACACCATTAGTTGTAATATCTACCCATCCAATACAAGTATTATGATTGGATTGTATTAAAATAAGAGATTTATTTGTAACTATAATAATTAGTTCTTCTGGTTTGTCCGCCGTTGGAATATATTGTTTTAAATGTAAAACTGTATCTGAGAAACCTGTTGTGCTATTAGTAATTGTTGATCCTGAACTCCAGTCTTTACCTAATCCACATGCAGTTGCATTAATACCTACTCCAAAAGTTGTATCAGTTGAACCACTTAATAAAATGTATGATTGATATGACGTGTTTGCATGATTTTTTTTACTTATAACCGAAGCTGTGGCATCATCCGTAAAAGAAACTGTATATATTGTACCACTAGGATAGTTACCGGAAAAAATAGTATTTCCTGAAGCACCAGCACTCAGCTGATTCGCTTGTGTTATTGTTCCACCAATAATACCTGTAATATCCGATATTACATTTGCAGTAACGGTGTTTGATGAGATTCTATACTTCACATACATTATTATATTCCTTGAGTTTCTTGAGTTTCTTCACTAAATTCAGTTAATGTTTCTTTTACAATCATACTGTCCGTGTCAAATACTAATTCAAAATTTTCATTAGAAATCAAATTTAATTTGTGTTGTTCTGTATAAAAATAACAAAGTCCTTGTATATCCGAAATTGATCCAAACAATACATTAGATTCAATACCTAAATCAACAGATAAAAGGTTATGTATATAACTAAATCTTTCTACATCACTTTCAATGTTATTAGGAATACTTGACAAAAGTTTATAAACTTTTGCAGGTAAACCATTGTAAAAAATTTTTATAAAATCCATAAAAATACCTTTGTTTTATTTAACATTTATACTCTATTTATACTCTATTTATACTCTAAGTCAATTCTTAAATCACTTGCTTGTGACCCATTAGTAATATTTACTGTTAAGTAATCGTTTGAAGTTAAATTAATATTTGCTGCCGCTACGGTCATTTTATTTGTGTTAGAGTCTATGTTGTATGTTCCTACTACTGACCCGTTTTTAACTACCTCGAAAGTAAAAGTGTTTGCTGATGTGGTGCTCAAACTAGCGTATACATTATTTATAGCTATATTACTAGGCGGATAAAATCTTACTGTTCCGGTTTTTATGACAATATTACCAGTTTCATTTAAAGTGATGTATCTTATTGAAGCAGTATTTGCTTGAGTGAATGCAGCATTAGCCTGTATAAATGCTGCGTTAGCAAATGATGCACCAGAATTGGCTGTAATAAAGGCAGCATTGGCTGCAATAAAGGCAGCATTATCAGATGCACCATTCAAAGTTGTTATTTCAATAAAAGCTGTATTTGGTGGAGTGGAATCAAATGTTAATATGGTACCAGATATATTATAACTTTCTTTTGGTTGTAATACACCTTGTATAGACACAAACGTAATATTTTTATTCGTTGGTGTTGTTGATAATGTGAAGTTGTTGGATATACCATTCGCAGTAAATGTATCAACAAAACTTGTTAATACACCACCTACTCCACTACCCGTATTTGCAGCTGCATAAGCAGCATTGGCTCTATCGAAAGCACCATTGGCAAATGAAGCACCAGAATTGGCTGTTACAAATGCTCCGTTAGCTGTATTGTAAGAGTTGTTAGCCTGATTTCTTACCCACGGATCGGTTGCATTGTTCGCTGCATTGAATGCCGCATTAGCTGTAATGAAAGCACCGTTAGCAAACGATGCTGTGGTATTCTGGGATTCATATGATGCATTGGCTGTAATGAATGCTGAGTTAGCAAAGGATGCACCAGAGTTGGCCGTTGCATATGCATTATTAACATAAGGTAATAAATCTATACCTTTAATCGTTATGGTTGTTGATTTTAAATTTGCTTGAAGTGTTGCAATCTTAAATGATGCATGATTAATATCAATACTATTGTTTGCACCAACCTCAGGTGTATAACCTTCAAACACATGCCATTCTTTGGTGCCAGCATCTCGAATTATACCTGTGTGTGCATTGGTACCATCGTTGTAATGAGATGAAAAACCAATATCAAGTACATCACCTGAATAGTTTCCTGTACCCATAATAAAGAGTGTATCATTTGCAACAATTTGAGTTGCACTAGTGCTGAATGCATTACCTAATATACTTAGATTTCCTGTAATGGAAACATCACCAGAAATTGTACCACCTGATGTATTAAATTTTAAGTTTGCGGCCGCATAAGCACCGTTAGCAAAACTTGCCGCAGAGTTTGCTGTTATAAATGCTGCGTTAGCAAATGTTTGAGCCGAGTTTGCCGTATCGTATGCATTATTGGCCTGAGTCCTAACCCAAGTATCAGTAGAATTATTAGCCTGTGCATAAGCAGCATTGGCTCTATCGAAAGCACCATTGGCAAATGATGCACCAGAATTGGCTGTTATGAAGGCACCATTTGCAAATAAAGCACCTGTGTTTGCTTGGTCATAACTTGCATTGGCAGTTACAAAAGAACTATTAGCAAATGAACCTGCCGAGTTTGCTTTGTCAAACGCACTGTTAGCTTGTGTTCTTACCCATGTATCAGTAGAATTATTTGCCTGCGTGAAGGCAGCATTTGCCTGTGCATATGCCAAATTGGCGTGGTTGGCTGCATATGGACTTTCACCGCCGCCAGTGATGGTTGTTATTTCAACGTTGGCTCCATTATCAAATGCACTATCAAAAGTGACCACGTTACCTGTAACAGTATACGTACTTCTTAATTGAGTAATACCATCGACTACTGCAATTATATAATTTTCATCTTCCGGTGATGTACTTAAATTGAATGTTGACGTATTACCATTGGCAGTAAACACATCAGAATAAATTGTTACTGGTGTACTACTGCCTCCACCACCACTAGTATTCGCCTGTAAGAAGGCCGCATTGGCCCTATCGAAGGCCGCATTAGCAAAAGAGGCTGCTGAGTTAGCAGTTACAAATGCACCATTAGCAAATGAACCGGTTAACCTTACATCCTTCTTATTTTGGTTGCCAATGTAAGTAAATTCCATGTTATGTTATTTCCAATAAACTCACAATAACATCAGCTGCTGAAGCATTACTTGTTGAAACTTTTAGAACATCGTTGGCTCTCATTACTAATTTCTGTTCACCGCCGATAGTGATTAAAGAATTGCCAGGTTCAATCTCAGCCATCTTAACCATATAGTAGTCTGAACCACCAGAATTCAATATCACATTGGCTGTTATGGTTGTGTTTAGTATGTTTGCAATAGTCATACCAATAACTGTGGTCGACACATTGGCACCAGCAGTATAAATGGTTGCTGGTGATGTTCCGACTGCTGCTTGTAGTTGATTTTTAAATGTATTTGCCATATAAATTCCCTATTATCCTTTATTTATTCTATCAACTAAAGGCGATTGTGAAGGCAACAATATCAGAGTTTACATCGAGTGCGGTTGTTCCTGTGTTAGCTTTAGCGAAGGCTGCATTGGCTCTATCAAAAGCACCATTGGCAAAACTTGCGGCCGAATTCGCTGTAATAAAGGCACCATTAGCAAAAAATTCTGCTGAATTTGCACTATTCCTAGCTACATTATCAACCGAAGAACCTCCAGAAATTGTATTTGCAAATGCATATGCAGCATTGGCTCTATCAAAAGCACCATTGGCAAACATGGCACCAGAATTAGCTGCATTGAAAGCACCATTAGCAAACATGGCACCAGAATTAGCTGCATTGAAAGCACCATTAGCAAACGTGGCACCAGAATTGGCTGTTACAAAAGAACCATTAGCAAATGATGCCGCTGAATTGGCTCTATCAAAAGCACCATTAGCAAATGATGCACCAGAATTGGCTGTTACAAAAGCACCATTAGCAAACGTGGCACCAGAATTGGCTGTTACAAATGCACCATTAGCAAATGATGCCGCTGAATTGGCTCTATCAAAAGCACCATTGGCCAGCGAAAAAGCCAAAGTTGTATTACTAGCAACAAAAGAAACTGGTTGTTGTATAATAATATTTCCAACCATACCACTATGGTATTGGCATTGATAAACATATGTACTTTCAACTAAAGAGAAAGGAACTTTCCAAAATAATATTCCAGATTCTTTTCCTTGAGCATTGGAACCTGTTGTTACAACACCTGAAGATGACACGTGTGTTAATCCATCAGAAATATTAGTACCACCTGATGATTGACGAATTAGAAATGGATGACCAGATATATCAAGATTGAATGCTATTGTTTCACCACCTGAAATATAAATTGATGGATTATTACCTGAATATTGGTCAATTAAATATGCTGAAGCACCACTATGAGTTACATTTAATTTTGTTACAGCACTTGTATAGTTAGAATTTGCTTGTGTGAATGCACCATTAGCAAAGCTGGCTGCCGAATTGGCAACATCGAATGCTCCGTTGGCAAATGAACCAGCTGAATTGGCTTTGTCGTAAGCATTATTTGCTTGAGTTCTTACCCACGGGTCTGTGGCGGTATTCGCAGCATTATAGGCCGCATTGGCTCTATCGAAAGCTCCGTTAGCAAAAGTTGCTGATGAATTGGCCACCACAAAGGCACCGTTGGCAAACGATGCTGTGGTATTTTGTGAATCATAGGATGCATTAGCTCTTAAAAAAGCATCATTGGCAAAGCTGGCTGCTGAGTTAGCAGTTACAAATGCACCATTGGCACGGTCAAACGCAGGACCAGGGTCACTTCCACCTGATACTGACGCATTGATTGTGATTGTTTTTGTGGTTGTATTTGTGCTTATGGTAACATTATTACCTGCAACAAAAGACAAGGTGTCTGAACCACTTCCCGCAAATATTAGGGAGTTGTTTGAGTTGATTGTGTCAAACGAGAATTGGTTGGATATGTATGATGTACCACCAAGACTGTTTTTATAAAACAGTTTACCATCGGCGTAGTTAAGAGCAACCTCACCAAATGCAAGACCTGATGGTGTGTTTCCTGTTACGCCTGATTTTTTTAACTGTATTGCTGTGTTTGACATTTACTTAAAACGATCCGCCATCCTTGAGTTCGCCATCAGCACCAACTAAACTTGTTATTGTCGTTGGTGCCACTTCTTTATTCAGCTGTTCTTCAATTTTTCTTCGTTTGGCAGGAGGTAGTTGTAAGTATTCAATCTTTTCAGTCAATTCGGCAATCTTATTATTCAGATTACCTTTCTCAGCTTCATGTCTCTGAATCAACACTCTAACATTTTTATCATTTTCTTCATTAATGCCTTGAATTTTTCCATTCGTTTCGGCATTCATAGAGTTGATTCTATTTTCAAGTTCTGTTCGAACTCTATTAGTTTCTTCTCGGGCTCTAATCAATTCACCTTTAAACGTTTCGACATGTGTTGCTTGATTCTTAACACTATCATAGTCTCTAAACTTTGTGTTTAATTCCTCAAGTTCAATACGATGTTTATTGGTCAATTCATTAATGTCGGTACTTTGTTTGGCAACAAGTTTTTCCTTTTCGTCTAACTTGTTTTTCAAATCTTGTATGACACTACTTTCATTCGTTGCATTGGCTTGTTCCAATTCTCCAATTAATGTTTGTAATTCATTATTGGATCTTGCCAATGCTTCAAGTTTTTCAGTCTGTTCTTTTACAACATCATCAGTAATTTTTTGATTCGCTTGCATTGAGACATTTCGGACAACACAGTCTGTCATTGTTGCCGTCAATGTCTCAATATAATAATTTAAATACTTTTCATTTGCCATTTCAAACTCCTATCATAAAAAAAATCTATTACATTATATAGTCAGCTTAGAATTGACCTCCGTCCAAAGCGGATGACCAAACAGGAACACCTGCGTTGGTTACTGTAAGTATTTGATTAGACCATGTTTGGTCTGATGTACCTGCCGCAGCAGTAACACCCATTGCACTAGTGCCTGAACCAAATACGATACCGTTTGTGGTGAATGTAGAAGCACCAGTACCGCCTTGTGTTACAGTCAAACCAGAAATGTCTGAAGCAGTTGCAGCACTTACACGGCCATATTCATCAACAGTCAATGATGTGATTGTCTTAGCAGCACCTAGTGTACCAGTTAATGTGTATGTAACGTTAGCGATTGCCTGAATTGCACCAGCGCCATTGCCAACCAACATTCTGCCAGCTGTAAATGTGGATGCACCTGTACCGCCTTGAGCAACTGATAGACCAGAAATTTCTTGTTGTGAAAATCCTGTTACACGGCCGTATACATCTGTCGTGATGTTGTTAACTGTGTTTGAAGTTGCAACGTTTGTATTAATTGACGCTACGTTTGCTTGTGATACTAAAGCACCAGACCCGTTACCAATAATAACTTGACCGGCACTAAATGTATTTACACCAGTACCACCTTGGCCAACTGTTAGACCAGAAATCTGACTAAATGTTGCAGCTGTTGTTCTACCATATGCATCAACAGTTACAGAAGTAATAGTATTGTTTTGTGCGCCACTACCTGTTTCAGTATATGTACTATTAGCAAGTAGTTTTAATGAGTTTGAACCATCACCAACAAGGATAGAACCTGCTGTGAATGAACTTGCACCAGTACCACCACTAGGAACTTCTAAATCCTCAGTTAATGTTAGTGATTTTAGTGTTGTTGCACCAGCAACGTTTAATGTACCAACTTGTAATACTGTTGTGTTTGCCCATGCAGCAACTAAGTTAGATTTCAAGTTTGCTTGACGGAAACTTGCAGATGCAACGTTGATTACGTTACCTGTTGGTTCTGTATCATAGTTGTCGAACAAATAGAAGTAACCATCACCAGCATGACGCATCAAACCTGCATGGCGGTCTGCACCGTTATTGTAGTGGCCGTAGAAACCAATATCAACCGCATCGGATGTATTGTTTTTAGCAAGTGCAATCAATGAGTCTTCAACAGTAAGTGTTGTAACGTTATATGTTGTAGATGTACCTAAAACCGACAAGTTGCCGCTAAGTATAAGGTCGCCATCAATCGTTTGTAGTAAACTAGGTGTATTTGCACGAACAACTGTAGTGTCTACACCAAAAGAAACTGCATTATCTGTTACTGCTGATGTTATACCTTCACCACCAGTAAAGGTCAATGTGTTATTTGCAAGGTGTACTGTATCTGTACCAGTATCAGCAGCAATACTCAAAGAGGTTGCAATACTTGTATTGGCAATGGCCATAACACGGCCGTTTGCAGCAACAGTAACAACAGGAATGTTGGTTACACCACCGTATGTACCAGCAGATAGACCAGCAACAGAGTTAAGTGATGCACTTAATGTTGCATTTGCGGTACCATTAAACAATTGTGCAGAAGCAGTAATGTCGCCACCAGTAACATCAATATATCTGTCGGTCTGAAATTGTGTTGCTGAGTTTGCGTTACCTGAGAAAGCACCAGTACTTAATGTACCACCATCGGAGAAACTAATGCTTCTAACGTTTGCGTGGCCTAAGAAAACGTTACCAGCTGCATCACGTTTAACAATTGTACTAACAGTATTTGAACTGGTAGCTGCATCAATTTGTGACGTATAATATTGACCACCAACATTAACAACACCTGTACCAGATGGTGAACCAATGAATATGGTATTTGAAAGGTATGAATAACCAAGTTCACCAGCTTGTAAGCTTACTGGTGTGCCTAGCGTGGTGGAACGCTTGATTAGAATTGAGGTGTTTCCGATAGCCATTATTATTATCCTTTTTGTTTAGTTGGATTTAAATCCTATTATCTATTTATGAAAAATTGCCTGCATCAATTATACTAATCGCATTGGCAATGTACTCTGGTCCACCTATACTCACAATGTTATTGGTGTATAATTGAGTTTCCACATTTAATCTACTGCTACCAATAAAAAGAGTGTTGGAAACAAAAGAAAATGCCAACTCACCATCTTCTAAATGATTCGGTGCCGTATTTGCGTAAGAACGCAGTATCTGTATTGTTGTATTTGCCATAATTTATCTCAAAAGAAACCCATATCAACACCCTGGAATGCCAAATAAGTTACTGAGTTTGCCACTGCCCGTTGAATTGCATCTTCTGGAATCACACCTTGAATGGTCTGCACTGGTGCAATTCCGCCAACCGGTGAAATAACAAGCGCAATCGGATTAGGATTTGCTGCTGTCGGTGCAGCTGCAAATGAAATCGCACCTGTTGTTGCTTCAGCTTTAATGACTGTACCATCCAAGTCAATAGTGTTACCACTTAGAAAGAGACTTCGGAATTTTCTTGTTCTGCTACCAAGGTCGTATGTTCTCGACTCTGTTGGTAATAAATGACCACGAACGGGAGTATCCGTGCCAAGGCCTTTTGCACTAAATGTTTTTGTTTCGGAGTTATAAACTATCACATCACCTGTGTTTGCACCAGTAAGTCCTAGGTCTGTTAAACTTCTAAGTGTTTTTGTACCATATGATAGTGTCTGGACCCTTGATTTTTGTCCTTCTACTCTTACCTTAACGGTTGCTGGTTGTCTAACTGTTACTGTTGGCATAATGTTCCTTTAAAATACAGTAACTTGAGGCAACACGTTCACAATTCCCTCTAAAACTCTTGTAACGTTATTAGAAGAATCTTTTATAACAACATCATATACATATCTACCAGCAGAAATGTTTGCAGTATTTGCATATGGTAGAGACATAATCAATATACCTTCAGTTGGATCATTAATTGTTATTACAAATTGCGCTGTTGTGTTACTTGAATAATAAGATTTTTTCATCACAGCTTTAACTTGGCAATTAACTAATTGAAAAGGCATACCATCGGCCTCATCCAATGCGACCGATGTGTTAAAGTTTGAACCTTGTTCTAAAAATAATTCTTGATAACCTGCTGGCATTTTTTAACCCCTTTAGAGGTATTTATCAGTTATTCGGTTCGCATCCAAACATAAAGTGGATCAATATCTGGTGTTGTATTGGCTGTGGCAAAGACTGTGTTGGTAACTGGTACCCAGGTACCAAAACCAAACAATGTATTTGGATTAGCACTGTTCAATCCGTTCATATAAATTGAACCAATCGGATAACCAGTGGATAGTGTGTTTATTGTGGTAGGAATAGAAGGTTTATCTGCCAAATCAAAGTAAGAACCTGATGTGGCCACTGAAGCTAAACCTGCAACAGCTGATGCATTAATTAAAATTGCAATGTTGTTTGCAGAAGTAAGTCTACCTCTGTTATCAACAGTAAATCTTGTTGCATGTGATTGTGAACCATATGAACCAGCAGTTACACCTGTTATTGTTAGTCTAGCAGATGGTAAAAATCCTGTGGTTATATTGGATGCATCTGTAGTATCGGTGGTTGCTGAAGTGGCCAAACCTGTAACTTGTGAAGATGGTATTGATATTGCCACGTTGGCCGCTGATGTGATTCTACCATAAGAATCAACTACAAACCTTGAGTATGCGGAACCAGCCGAGGAACCATATGTTCCAACAGTTACTGCTGTTGTTGGTAATCTGGCCGCAGCTAATGTACCTGAAGTAATGTTATCTGCATTGGTTGTATCTGTTGTAGCAGATGTTGCAAAAGTTGGATAACCAGTGATTTGTGAAGTTGCGATTTGAATTGGTGTACTGTTCGCTGAAGTAATTCTTCCTTTAGTATCAACAGTAAAACGAGAAACTTGACTTGCGGAACCAACCGATGTTGCAGTTACCTTATCTGGTAATCTTGCATCAGCAATGGTACCTGATACCAATTGGCTTGTGTTTATTGCAACTGCATTTTGTTCGGCAGCAACAACACGGCCTTGTGCATCAATTTCAATTGTTGGTATTTGTGAAGCTGTACCATAAGAACCAGCAGTGACTGCTGTATTTGCCAGTACTGATGGCGTTATCTTTGTTGTCATTTATTCTGTCCTTTTAAAACTTCAATCTCTGCTTTAAGTTCTTTAATTGCTTCAATCAAAACACCAACAATGTTACCATAAGATACTGACATAAACTGGTCTTCACCTTCATGTTGCATAACAACTTCTGGAAGAACTTCTTTTATTTCTTGTGCAATAACACCAATGTTCTTTTCACCATTATCAATTCTTTCAAAAGAAACACCACGCATATTCATCACTTTATCTAAAGCGTTTTCGATTGTTTGAATGTTTGTTTTTAATCTAATATCAGAGAAAGCAGTTACGTTGCCTGCCATCGTCAAGTTACCTGACATGTCCATTTGGAATCTATTAGCACCTGCTGACCAACCGCCAATACGGAACACGTTATCGTTGTCTAGACCCATGTTAATAGCATAATAACCTGGTCTATGGAAGGACATAGTTGCGTGGTTTGTACCTATACTACCTTGATTGCCATAAGCAACCAATGTACCTGCTTGACCTTGGGTATTAACTGATGCACTTGATGTATAATTTCTTGTACCCGTAATAGTGGCTGCGTCTGCCGTGTTTAGAACAGTGGAACCATTGACAATCAGACCTTGGCCAGGTAAATAATAATTTGAACCATCATTGTAAAGATACCTATTGCCAGCACTGTTTAAGAATATAACACCAGTTGTACCACCGCTTCTGTATGCATAGATATCACCACTTGTTGTGAGTTGTGCTGAACCTGTACCATTCACAGATACAGCTCCAGTGAATGATGCACCACTCAATCTAGGCAATCCTGATGGCAATCTAGCATCAGCCAATGTACCTGATGTAATGTTACTTGCATTGGTTGTATCAGTAAAGACTGGGAAATCAGATATCTGTGATTTCGTAATAGAAATTTGTGAATCACTTGCAGCAGTAATTCTACCCTTTGCATCAACAGTAAATCTTCCAACCTTATTATTACCACCATATGAACCAGCACTTACTGCTGTTGATGACAGTCGTGCATCAGGCAAAGTACCTGAAGTAATATTGGTCGCATTGGTTGTGTCTGTGGTTGCTGATGCTGCAAAGGTTGGATAACCAGTAATCTGTGAAGTTGCAATTTGAATTGCAACATTAGTTGCACTAGTAATTCTACCTTTTGCATCGACAACAAATTTTGGTATTGAACTTGCTGTGCCATAACCTGTTGCAGTTACACCAGAATTATTTAAGTTGGTGTCAGCAATTGTACCAGAAAGTTTTGATGTTGCGAGACTTGTTAACCAAGATGGATCGGCATATGAACTACTTGAATACAATCCATTTGTTACTGTGCCTGCATTACCAGTAATACTATGTGTTAATGTGTAACCAGCATTTGCATATTGGTTTACAAATTGTGTTGTTGCAAATACAGTGTTCGATGTAGTTGATGGCATAGTCAGACCATTAACACGGCCTGTAAAGGTGCCACCAATTTTTGGCATCTTTCTTGTTTCTAAGTTGTCGATTGCATCTTGAATAGTTGCACCAGACATATCACCTGATGCAGGACCATAAACAATATTGTTTGCAAAGTATTCATACACGGCATAACCATCAACTTCAACCAAAATTTTATCACCAGTTACTGGTGGGCTTGTAAACCAAATAATAGAGTTTGAAGTAAATGCATTGTATTCAGATTCTAATTGACGCACACCGTTAATGTATGCTCTAAGTTGTGTACCAGTACTGAATGTTGGTGTGGTAAACTTAGCGGTCGAACTATCACCAGTATAAGATAAACGAGCAGAAGAAATTCTAGAACCTGGTTGTGTACCGCCACCACCACCACCACCGGTACCACCTGTTACCCAAGAATAACTACCAGAACCATCTGTACCAAGAACTTTTCCGGCTTCACCTGAACCTGCTGCAGCAGTTACTGCTAAACCAAATAATGATGCATAGGATGTTGTTCCTGTACCACCTTGGCCTACTTGTAGTGGAGTTGACAATGTTAAACCAGCAAACGTTGGTGAACCGGAAGTTCTTAGGTCTTGTGACGTACTGATTGACAATGTGTTACCTGTATCACCATCATTTGTGGCAAAAATAACAATACCATTGTTACTTCTTAAGGTAACACCAGCATCACTCGCAGAAATTGAACCTGTTGTTCCTCTGATTGAAGATATAACACTGTTTGCTTTTGCAAATGCTGCATTGGCCTGTGCAAATGCTGGTGCAACTTGAGGTGCCACATTGTTTGCAGATTCATATGCTGCGTTTGCATGTCTAAATGCTGCGTTTGCAAATGATGCGGTTGTATTTTGAGCCGCATAAGATGAGTTGGCTCTTACAAAGGCACCGTTTGCAAAACTGTTGGTTGAATTTGTGACCGATGTAAAATAATTATTTGCTGTTTGTATTTTTACATCTAGTGTGTTTGCAGCCAATGATGATGCAATGACCAATGGATTGGTAGAATCCAATGCGTCACTAAGGTGTTCATCACTTAAAATTCTATAGTAGTCACCTGTGTGTACACCATATACTTCCCACCATTCTTGTGATTCGTTCCAAAAAATTTCTGCATTTGCACCAGTGATACCTCTGTTTACAAAGATGGAAGCAAATTGGCCTTCATTTGATGCTGCGTTTAATGTAAACACATTTGAGTTGTACACTGTTGTGCCATTGATAACAAAATCTCCACCAACAGATAACTGACCTAAAGTTTGTAGGTTGTTTACAAAAACTGATGCGTCATTAGCATCAATCTTGTTTGTAACAAACATTGTTGCAGTGTTTACAGATGTGTTTGCTTGTAATCTATTTGTAAAAGTATTGCTTGTGACACTTATTGATTGTGCATTTACTGTACTGTTTGCTTGGAATCTATTTGAATAAGCAATTGTCGCAACACTTAAAATGTCAGTGTTAACTGATGTGTTGGCTTGTACTCTATCAATCAATGCACGTTGAGTCACAGATAAAGTTTCTGTATTTGCCGAAGTGTTGGCTTGTAAAGTATTAGTATGTGTCTTACCTGTTACAGCAATACCTGCTGTAGTAACTAATGTATTTGCGACCAAATAATTTGTCCAGCTGGTGTTAACAACACTTGAGTTGGATGTATTCATTGACGAATTTGCTTGTACAAAACGTGTCAATGTGGTACCTTCAACGTCTATTGAAGGTGTATAAATGTGTAAGTTTGCAGTAAGATAATCACCATAACCTTGTACAAAATGTAATGTTGGTGTGGTTATATTTGCTGCAGCAAAGAATGATGTTGAGTTGGTGTTACCAACAGTGAGACTATTATTTTGTATGTAAACGGTATTTGCAAATACTATATCACTGAACATTGTGTTTGCTGCATAGACATTATCATCCACATATGTGGATGAATTTACAAAGAAATTATTGCTCACATATGCATTACCTGATATAAAGGCTTCAGGTACACGAATGGATGAATTTGCAACTATGTTATTAGCGAATACTGTGTTAACAACGGATACATTTGATGTGTTTACGGATGAGTTTGCTTGTACTCTATTTACATACAACGTATTAACAATAGAAGCATTTGATGTGTTAACGGATGAATTGGCTTGTAACGAGTTGCCAAAGATACCAGTTGTTATAGAAATGGTCGCAGCGTTAATAACGGTGTTGGCTTGAATTTCTGTGGTTGTTATAGAAGTGTTTGATTGCAAACGACTTGTGAAGATACTACTGTTTGCGGTAAGTACACCTGTAACAACTTGATTATTTGCTTGCAGTTTATTGGTAAACGTTGAACCAGTAACAGATAAGGTCGATGTGTTAACTTTCTGACGAGCTTCTAGAATATTTAAATCTAGGTCACCACCAACATACAAATTACCATCAACCTCGGCATCATTAACAACTCTAAGACCATATCCTAAACCAGATACTGTTAATACTTTATCAATTTGAACATTACCTGATGCAGTCAAACTTAATTCCGTATTGGTAAATAAACCTTGGCGTTGAACAGTTAAATCATTCTGTACAACAGCATATGAACCAACACCTTGAACACTCAATACTTTTTGTACAATAACATTACCGTTTGATTGTAATGCGTTCAGTGTGCCTTCGGAAAGATAAATTGTTCCCGAATCTTTCACATAATTGTCTTTAGCCAATGCATTATTTTCAGCAATCAATGCATTAGTTGACGTTAACCAATGGCCGAATGTATTGGCATAACTTAATGAGGTAACTGTATTAGCCATTTTAACCTTTTTCTAATAGTTTTAGTAACAAACTTTTTATTTCTGTCATGTCTTGTTTCATTTCTGTGATATCAGACTTTACTTTATTTATTTCTTCCTTTTGAGACTCCATACCACGGCGTCTAGCCAGATAGTCATCTAGTCCTGTTTTATCTTGGTTGATAATGGCACCACTTCTAGGATCCCTCACTAGTTTAGTGCCTTGTACCTTCAGTAGTTGCATAATTAGAATACAGTGTTAGTATTTGGTGGTAAAGCAATACATCTTATGTCAGACAAATATGGAACAAGGGTACTGTCTGTCGTTGTTAATACAACTTTGATAGCAAACTGACTGAATGTGTAGTATGTTTGACCATTGTTACTTAAATAAGAAACAAAACCTTGTTCTTTACCTAAAGTTCCTGGTGCAAATGTGTATTCATGTAGGTTATTTCTTGATTGTGAATATAATCCATCACTACTGTTTGTTTTTGTCATTAACTGCCAATAACCATCATCAAAACCTTGTGTATCATTTCTACTCAAGACTTTATAATACACGTTAACATCGGTTCCCAAAGGACGATATGCGGACAAATAAACATTTAGGTCACCTGAATCAAATCCACCTTCTAATACAACCTTCTTGGTGATGTATCTTGTTGCGGCTGGACCACCCTTAACAGAAGTTTCACCAGCAACAACAGCTGTTGCGCCAGTTCCTGGTGTGTTATTTGCATCAACGATTGTGATGGTTGGTGTTTCGATGTAACCTGCACCTGGTGTGGTAATATAAATTGCATCAATAACACCACCAACCACATTAGCTGATGCGTAAGCTTGTTCACCATTTTTACCAGTTGGTGGTGAAATTGTAACTGTTGTGTTTTGAACATTGTAACCACTACCACCACTAGTGATAGAAATTAAACCGTTTGACAATTCACAGTTGTTGATATCATATTCGATTGTGAATACTGAAGTGCCTGCATCAGAAATAATTGGTGATACCGCATCGTCAGTTGAAATCAAGTATGCATACATCGAGAAAGATGTTGTTGAATTGGCCTTGATAATTCTTTGACCCTTATTATCATTCAAATAAATGTGTTCGTACATTGTTGTACCATATTTACCTGGATTAATATTCACCTCTGAGGTGTCGGTGCCATTTTGTAATGTTGCTGAATATGTGTAATTAATACCTGTTGATGAAGGAACAAAATCTGTGGTTGTCAAGTTGAAAGCATCAACTAATAAGTCAACATCAGAAGTTGTACCAACATTGTTGACCATGGTATTAGCATTTGTGAAATAATCAATTTGATTTTCCACTAATGTTCTCTGTGGCATCTTCTTAGGAACAATCATTCTAATTGAAGGTGTTTTTGTTATGTCAAATTTTGCACGTTCAATAGTAAACATCAAACTTTGGTTTTGATCCGCTGTCCATGTTTGAGAATTCTGTGACAAAAATAATGATCCGACATAAGGTGCTGCACCAATTTTTGTAATTGAACTTGGATATGGATCAGTTGCAAGATTCTTAACTGAAGAAGGTAATGCTATGTCTCCGTTGGAGGCTGTGTATAATAAGTATTCGTTTGAAGATGATTTCAAAACAATTGAATACATCACTTCAGATTGGATGTACACAGGTGATTTGAAAGTAAATTCTGTGTATGTAGTTTCATCCAAATATTGTGGAGATTCAGAGGTTTTAATTTTGTATGCTGGTAGAGTAACAATTGAATTGTCTAATGTTGATCCATTTGGATAACCATTGAGTGTTCCAACAATTGATAATGTTACTGGCGCAGCATCACTGGTTGGTTTTTGTTTAAAGAATATTCTAACAGAGGTAATAAATGCACCATTTGAAAAATTGTCTTTATCTATGATGAAAGTCTGTGCTACCGGATCTCTTGGCTCAGGTGGGATAAATGTGAATGAAGATGTGGTGGTTACATCAACAGTTGTTTTGTAAGTTACTACATCTCTCTTTTTACTTTGTGTGAATGTGTCTTTTGCTCCGGAAGGTGATGCACCGAAATCTATATTTTGTGCATTTGTTTGTAAACCGGAAGCATAGAATGTACCTTCTGCATATGTCGTTATAGTAGATTCGTTTCCATTGAAACGATTGTCCATACGGAACACTCTAGTACCTGTGTGGAAAGTATTTGCAGGTATTGTAAATATACCAAAGAAACTACCTTCTTCATTGGTTACAAATGTTCCTATTGAGTATAGGTCATTCACTGCACAAGATATTGGTGTCGCCAATGTAATCACTTTGGTTGATCCGTTATAACCGTTGATTACTGCTGATTGTCCTTGGCCAGTACCACTATTGATATATAAAGTTTGACCAACATAGTCTGTGTTTGTTGAAGATGCAAGTGTTGATAATGTTAATTGCGTTGTGCTGCCAACAGTGCGAATCAAACCACCATTATGTTTCTGACTACTAAAAGTACCTTGTGCTGTGCTGGCTTGATAAACACCTTCAGCATTAAATGTAGAATTTACTAAAGCATTTCCGTTATGGTATGTTGTAGTTTTACCGTCACCTGCAACATACAATCTCATACTATTTGAGTTTGGATAATCATATACACCAATAACAATACCTGTTGGTACAAAAGTGCCAGCTGAGTAATAACCAACAATATCATTTGGTTGGAATGTACCAACAACATTGGTCAATTCAATTTCATTTGTTTTCTTGATGTATTTGTCTGTACTAATTGTATCAAAGAAACTATAAACCCGTGTCTTGTATAACATCCCCTCAGCACTGATAGTAATTTCTTGCGGTCTTATCCATGGTAGAATACTAATGTCATTAATGTAACCATTATTCAATGAATAAGTATTGTCTAGTTTACTATATGCACCAAGTATATCTGTACCAGCTTGATTTGTTACAGTTTTATATGTTGATGTTGTAGTTGTTTGCTTAACATTTTCTGTTGTTATACCTGTAAATCGGCCACCAGTTACGTTAGACCAAGTTGTTTCCGAAGAATTTTGTTTATCTAATGTGGTTGTACCACCAACTGTTTGCCAATCACCTGACACTAATGTATTAACTGTGTTTGAACTTTGCCAAACGTGTAGATTCGGATCAACAATTAATAGTGAAGGAGAATAAGTTGTATCAACCCAATTGTCAACGTTAGGTGACAATGCAACCAATCCTTTTGATTCTGTGACAGAGAAAGGATTAATGTTGACTGTTCTACTTGCCAATCTTTGTGCAATAATATTTGTTGATGTGTATGGTAAAGAGAAGTAGTTGTTATAACCGGATGATGTTCGTGCAAAATTCAATAAAGAAATTGCACTACTTGTTGCTTTTTCCATGTTATAAGCTAACGCCAAACTCTTTAACGGGAAGTTTTTGACAGTTTGTTTTGCTGTCATGCGCTTTGTTCTACGATTGATAGATGCATTAAAGTCTGCAACTCCAGAATCGGATGCTGAGTAACCAGAAAAATCATCAACCATAATACCGTTTTTAAATCTGTTTAATCCATATGCATCAGAAATCTGCAATGAATTTGCATTTTGTTCCAATGCATTTAACGCTGTATAGTATTCAATTCTATTAATTCTTGTATCCAATCCAGCAATATCTGACATGGTATAACGGCGATTTTGTACCGATTCTATAGACAAATCGGATAGTCCAGTTGAGATTTCTGTTGGAACATATCCTGTATATGGTCTATGTGTAATGTTGGCCAAAACTAGTGATCCATCTGGTGCATTAGGCAACAATGGATTAATAGAAGGTGAACCCTCAATGATTTGAATTGATTTATCTTTTGATATAATCAGTTTGTCTTTACGTCCAAGATAATAAGAATAGTCACAAATAAAGGTTGACAAATCTGCTGGCTGTAATGTACCTAATCTAGTTGAAGAAGGATTAGAATAACGGAAAACAAATTGTGTTTGTGCATTGAGTATTGAAGGTCTAAAGTCTATACAATCTCTCAATGAATACACGGCACCATGTTTACTGGTGTATGATGGAATCTCATTGTAGTTTTCTGGTGAACTTGAGTTATCAATGTATGACATTTTACTAAAGTAACCATCACCACCACTGTGTTTATAATAGTCTAGAATAATAAGAAGGTTGCCTGTAGGCTTAACAGCACCCGGTCTTAATGTTAATGATGCATGGTCATAATAACTATCTCTTTGACCATTATCAAATGTGTATCTGTTTGTAACATCATAAGAACTGTTTGTTAACATATCCAGAGTTGGATACACATTGGTTTTTGTGTCAATAATTTTTATAATTTGTTTAACATCAGACAAATATAATGATTGTTTTAAACCATTAGCCAAAACACCAGCTGCCTTAATATAAACGTGACCTGTTGAACTTGCTGAGTCATCAACAAATGTATTTGTAGCTACAGTAGTCATATAACCAGAAGCATTACTTGATACTGCTGTTGTATTTCCTGTGACTAGATTCTTAATTCTTAGTACGTGACTAGTGTTAGTACCATCAACAACAAACACCTTTGCAATAATTGTTGCAGTAAATGCGGTCAAATCTGATGTTGGTGTTGTGAATGTTGCAACCGAACCATCATTGTTTAAGGTAACACTTCTACCATTCAATGTCCAAGGAACAACTTGACCATTAGTCAGTGTACTATTTGATTGTCTGTCTGTAACAATAATTGTATAACATTGTTCAACAACATCACCTGATAATGTTGTGCCTTCATTACCCAAATGTTTAATAACGTTGGCGTAACTACTTGTGTAAGACAATTCAGCTGACAGAGTTGAACCAGAAACGTTAAAATTTATACCTTTAATTTCTTGATATGTTGTATAAGATGGTGATGAAATCTCAGAAACAAATGGATTACCAATTGGGTAAATCATTTCTGGTATATTTGGATTTTCAAAAATGGCATCACCTGATGGTATGTTACCAACTTTTCCTTGATTGTCAATCTTTGCACTGGCATATCTTACTTTTGGATATGTGTTATCACTGTTTGTAAACACCATAGATTCAATATCTGGTGTATCAAAGTTTAAAACATATACTGATGAACTATCAGGTGTAACACTCCATGATTGGCTTACTGTTGCAACTCTTGTGGTGCCATTGTAATTTGAAATAGTTCTGGTCTCACCTGCATTGGTTCCTCTGGTGATAGTAACATCAACACCTTCATACGCACCATCTACCGATGATGTTATACCATTAATGCTAGCCAATACTATTGATGTTGCATTTGCTGAGATAACATTTGCTGAAATTGATTTGTTTTCAATATCATAAACGTGTGCTTTGAAAACATAAGTTGACGCATCACTGTTTGATGGTGTGCTATCTAATTGTAGTCCACGAATGTATGCTGTTGCAACTAATGTGGAATTATAAGTTGAGGTGTTTGCAGTATTGATATTTGTATTGGCCACACAATGGAAATCTACTGTGTTGGCTGTTGTTACAGGAAATGTGGCTGTACCTATACCGGCAACGTTACTAACCAAAAAATAACTACCATAATCTATGAAAGATGGTTCGTTATTTTGGGATGCTGTTGTTCTTGCACGATTGGAGATGATGTTAATTGGTGATGGATTTTCCACACGATATCCGTGTACATAAGCCAGACCTTTACCAACGTTCATGGTATATTTGTCTTCATCATCTGCATAAGTTTTTGGTGTTAATTTAAAATCTTGAATTATATAATCACCATTAGTTTCATAGTCACGTTTCGCAAAGTAATCATCAATGGTTGCATAGACTGAACCATCAACCATTCTGTATACACTACCTTCCTCAATTCTAACCAATTCAATAAACAAAGAATCGTCACCAAAAAATAAAGGTCTTGAAGATATCTGTAAACTAATTACATAACGGTCTGCACCTGGTGCTTGATAGTTGGATGCACCAACTGCTGGATCCAACAATGAATTATCGTTTGCATAATCGAATATTGTTTCGGTTATTTCCAAACCAACTCGTCTTGATGGTGTATTACCATACTTGTCCAAGATAACTGTTTGTGGAGTTACTTGAACAAAGTTACCTAGTACATAGAAAACGCCTTGTGAAATGGATGCAATTGATGATGGACCTACCGCTTCACTTGGCATAGCCTGACAGGCTAGATTTGAATCTGAATCATAAATGATATCGTTGTCGGTAAATTGTGTTCCGGTTTTGTATGAAACAATCAATGTTGCCGCATCACCTTCGCCTGCGGTGCCTGTTGCTACCGCAGTTGTTATAACTCTAGCAACAACAGTTCCATCAGCATTTCTAATTAATTTATTTTCAAATTGTTCGATATCAATATTGATACCTTCAAATGATTCTTGAATCTTAATATACTTTACATCAAAATTGGTCGTAACCTGTCCACCTGTAACAGGAGAATTTTGTTTGAAAATGTTGTCCGCAAAACTGGTGATTTGATTTTGTAATATAGTTTGCGCTTGTGTTAATTCTCTTGCTTGTACAGCAACACCAGGTTTAAACAATATACGATGGAAGTTTTTTGCTCCATCGAAATCGTCAAAGTATGGATCAACGTTAAAATTTAAAGCCATTTTTTTCCCTTAGAAACCTAATACGAATCTGAATTGTTCTATGCCATCAGTACTTCTTTGAACACCGGATCTATTCTGTACATAAATCATATGACCAGAATGAACTGCAAAATTTGGAGTACTATGTGACAATAATGTTCTTGTTGTCTTTGAATCTTGGCCAAATATTGGACTGTTATTTGCTGGAGTTCCTGTAGTATTTATCAGCTTAATTAGATTGGAACCACCATCAAAACTCAAAACGTTTGCATAAAATGTTGGATTGGCCAACGTACCTTGATATACGAATTCATCTGGTGTATAACCTGCATCTGAACCTGGAGCCACAACAATATTTGTTGTTGTGCTATAGATGATACCGTTAGCTGGGTTTGGATTGAATTGTTTTGTGGTTGGATTTACTATGATGCCTACTTGGTGATAGTCTATGTCTGTTGGTATAAAACCATTTTCATCACCATCGAACTCAGCGGTCAACATAACATGTTCACAACCTAACTCAGAAATAGGATCAAAACCATGGCCACCAATCGGTGATGTTGCCCATGTAACGTTGGCATTACCACCAATGGCCGAAGTCACCGCAATATTGGCATAGGTATAATTACTACCTGGATTTACCACGATAATATCTCTAACTGAACCACCATCCACCAAAGACTCCACGTTTGCGGATGCACTTGCGCCTGTGCCATCACCTGTGATAGTAACATACACGACCGCATTGACCGTGTCGTATCCTGACCCACCATTTATGACGTTGATAACATCTATACTGCCTGCACCTGCACTGGTAACCAATGGGTTCGGTGTATTGGAACCAACTTGTACTGGCATCCATTCTCTGTCCATAAACTTTAGTTTTAGACCGGTGTCAATGGTGTACATGAATTTCCATTTGTAACCATCGTCACCTTGGAAAATTCTGTTAGCTGAGTAAGTACCTGGTTCAAAATAAGGTTCTCTTGTTGATGCACCAGCATTATTGTTCCACAAACACTTAAAGACTTGGTCGTATTTGTTCTTTACATAGAATGTTTTGGTTATAAAACCATTTACATCTTTGGCCAACATGTCTACATCATCACGAAAATAATCATACACTGTGCCTGTGGTCCAGTCAACTCGTTGAATGACTGGTGATATATCACTGGTCTTAATTTGTTTTGCAACAAATATATTCTTTTGAACTTGTTTAATGGACTTCAAGTCACCAGTCGGCATGGTTGGATTATCATTATCTGCCCATGGAGTTGGCTTGGCCAAGAAACAATAGTAAGAATGAATTGGTATTGTAATTGCTGGCGGTACCACTGCAACTGGTGCATAATACAACAGGTCTATCTGTGAAACCTTTGATGCGCTTGTGAGTATGTTTTTATTTGCCATGATTTATTTATTATTGATATGTGGCTGCGACATATGTATTTGCTAGGTCATTGTTAAAACTAAAATATCTTAGATAACATGTTCTTGTTGCTGCTAAGTTAAATGTTGTTGCGCCCATTGAAGAATTAATTTCTGTACAACCGTGTGTTATTGTTCTTTGTTGACCTGATGTGTTGGTAATAATAACATCAGTGAATTTTCCTGGTACAAAAGAACTTAAAGTCACGACCAAATCTGCTGCGATGTTTGCTTTAACCATACTAGAATTGGAAAATCCAATATCAATTGCAGTTTGTGAACCTGGAAATATATTTGGAGTTCTTATTGTATTCGCAGCATACAAAGGTCCATTAACAGTTAGTATACCTGGTACTGTTAAGTTTGTATTAACAACAATTGTGGAAGTATTTTGCAATGATGTATTTGCTTGAGTGAAAGCACCGTTGGCAAACGATGCAGCACTATTGGCCTGTTCATAACCAGAATTGGCTCTTGTAAAGGCTGCATTTGCAAAGGTTGCTGTGGTATTCTGGGATTCATATGATGCATTAGCGGTTACAAAGGCACCATTAGCAAATGCAGAGGTTGTATTCTGTGATGCATAAGAGGCATTCGCTGTAATGAATGATGCATTAGCAAAAGTTGCTGATGAATTGGCCACCACAAAGGCACCATTAGCGAATGATGCAGTAGTATTTTGTGAATTGTAGGCTGCATTAGCGGTTACGAAAGCACCATTAGCAAACGATGCTGTGGTATTCTGGGATTCATATGATGCATTAGCTGTCAAAAAGGCACCATTAGCAAACGATGCTGCTGCATTGGCTGTTATGAATGCCGAATTTGCAAAGGATGCACCAGAATTGGCTGTTACGAAAGCACCATTAGCAAACAATGCATTCGAGTTTGCCTTATCATAAGATGCATTAGCCGTTACAAAAGAACCGTTGGCAAAAGATGCAGCAGAGTTGGCCTGTCCGTAACCAGAATTGGCTCTTGTGAAGGCTGCATTTGCAAAAGTTGCAGTAGTATTTTGTGATACATAAGAGGCATTGGCTGTTGCGAAGGCACCGTTGGCAAAGGATGCGGTTGTATTTTGTGCATCGTATGCTGCATTAGCAGTAATGAATGCTGCATTAGCAAACGTGGCACCAGAGTTTGCCGCAAGAAATGCACCGTTGGCAAAATTACCAGCAGAATTCGCAACACTAGATGGTGTATTTGCCTTTAAGAAAGCCGCTTGTGCGTATGCATCAGACAATTCAAAAATCTGTTCTAGTGTATAAGAACCAGTGACACTTGTTTGCAAGTTCACACCAACAAAAATTGTATTAGCTCTGTTGGTTGTCGGACTATTCTCTGTTAATTGCGAAATTTTTACTGTTGACATTGTTTACCCCAATAGGATTGTTTTTCCATCTTCTGTTATTAATGTATCACCATCTTCAGTGGCGAGTTCTGGTATATATGGTAATCCAGCTGAACCATATACTTGAATTTGATTTGATGATATTGTACTATTTGCAATGAAGGTTCTTTTTACAGCTATATAAGAATTTGTTGTCGAACTCAAATTGGTCGTCAAATATATTTTTTTGTTTACATAATCAACTGTGTTAACCACTTTGCTTGAATTATTATCAACAAGAACAACATCACCACGGTAAACAATATCTCTTATAGGATTTTCCGAATCACTATAGTTTCCATTATTCATCAAATCATATAGACCAGTCAGAGATGTAATATTTAGTACGTTTGAACCAGAGTTTCCTGTTACCACCGCAACGTTTGCATAGGTTAACCAAACATTACTTGCAAGTGTTATTGTGTTTGCGGCATCATTAACCGCAACAATTTCTGAATATACATTTGGACCATTCTTTGTTTCAATGCTGATGTGTGTGTCTGCATTGAATATTTGTTCCAAGTTTGCACCACTTTTGTGATTGATTTTAACTATGTTGTTACTTCTATTGGTAAAATCTGTTACAATTGTTACCACATCTTCTACATGTTCACCGATATAATATGACCATGGTTTACCTACATACAATGCTTCAAAAGTGTGTGAATTTATATTGTTGTTTGATTTTAAACCATAACGACCTAATACATTTGTTCCTACAGGATGCAACAGACCTAAAAGAACTTCTCTGTATTTTGAAATCTCTTTGTCAACTGTAATTAAATAGGTAAAGTTATTGTACCTATCATCCTGCATAATGTCAAATGAACTTGGCTGTCCTTGTGAGGTCAAATACTGACCATCACCAATGACCAAGCCATTTAAGAATGTTGCGTTTGCTTTTGCAGAACCATCACCATATGAAATGTAACCTTGTTTGTTATAGTTTCTGGTGTATACTGTTCTGTTACCTGATGCATCAAAATAACTATATGTCTTTTCAAATTGTGGAAATGCCGAGTTGGCCATTACCAAGTTGATGTTTCTATCCTCACCCAATATCTTCAATGTTAAATTTGGATTTGGATTTGCATTGTAGTTGAACACCTGTAGATTGTACAGTGACAATTGTGTGTTTGCATCTGGAGCCAATAAAGATACTGAATTAACTCTGGCGGTATATGTTGATAGGTTGATTGTCGGACCTTGATAGATGACCTCACCTTTACGTGGTAGATTTTCAATCGCAACGTTTGACACAACAATATCTTGTATCTTTAACGAGACACCTGGTTGTGATGAGTAATCTTCACCATAATTTTGTATGCCAATTGTAGTAATTGAACCAACACGGTCAACAACTAATGAGAAGTCAGCACCAGTACCTAGTATTCCAGGTACTGTTATGATTGCGCCAGATGCTTTTGCGTTTGCTGATTGAACACTGACTGAAGGTAAAAATTCATTTTTATAACCATTTCCACCTAATGGATAAAGTGGAAATGCATCGGCTGGATTATAAAAATAGGATATTCCTGTTATGGTACCGTTTGCACCAACACTGGTTACATTTGCATATGCACCTCGTCCAGAACCTCCAGTGAAAACTATTCTGTCGTTTGCTTGATACCAACCTCCACCATTAATGATTTGAATTGGTGCAAGTATACCAAGTGGTGCAATATCAGAACGTTTGGCTGAGTAAACATCAAACTCATCTTCTGTGGGTACTGTAGAAGTGACCTCGATGGTTGGTATAGATGCAATACCACCGCCACCATTGTCAACAATCATACTAAAAATTGAACTTGTTTCTAGTGTACTGAAAGATAATGCATCAATCATTCTTGTGTTTGCATTTGCACTTGCCATGTTTGCAAAAAAGAAATTACTATTACCAATTAGAACATCATCTTTAAATCCAATAACATCAGTTGTAATGTAACTAACATTTGCTCTTGCATTACCAGGTGCTGATGCTGTTGTTATAACTGCACCACTGGCCAAAACATTGGATGATTGAACTGTTGCGGTAAGACTAACAACAGCCTGTGCATTTACAGAAGGCACATATCTAATGCCTGTAATCGAACCTGTTCCACTAACACTAGTAACGTAAGCAAAGGCCGCATTAGCATAATTTACTCTATCGTTTACTCTATAACCTGAACCGCCTTGAACAATCGTGTAAGATGGTGGTAAGAAATTAGACAAAGCATATACGTTTGCTTTGGCACCTCCACCACCAGCCACTGTAACAACTGTGTTTGGTTTTAAAGTATAACCAAAACCACCATTCACAACATTGATACGTTGTAGAGAACCTCTTGTTGTTTCTGAAACAATAGCCGATGCACCAACACCAGTGGTGTCATCATCCATACCATCATATACAACAACAGGATCACCTGGTTGGTATAAAGAACCACGTTTGACAGAGTTTATTTTAATTTGACTGATTTGACCTACAATTTTTGCTGTAAGTATTTGACCGTTAAACAACACATCTTGGTTGTTCGAGTCAACTATCTTAATGAATTCTCCAGATTCAAACAGTCGTTGAATATCTGAAATAAAAATTTCTGTTTTCTCACCAACTAAAACTGCGGACTCAATAGTTGCGATTGATTTTGATTCTAAACCAAAGACTCTTAGGTTTTTAGTATTTAAAAAATTACGATTACTTGATGCAAGTTTTAAACTCTTTGAAACATACCATGTACCAGCAGATGCTTTAAACACCGCTTCTTTTGTATTGAAAACTTCAAAGTCTGAGTTAAAAAGGATACGAAAAAGAAATTCATACGATGCCGGTGTACCTTTTGTTTGGTATAATTGTCTTGCAACCTTAACTGCTTCTTCTTTACTTAACAGAGTATCTTTTGGAAAGAATGGTAAAAAATCATTAGTAAAGTAATCTAAAAATTCTTCTGTTGTGGTATCAATATCTTTGTATGATAACAGATTCTTGGTACGTTCGGTAACTTTACCTGTTTCTTCCATCCATTCATAGTATGCCTTAATAAACGTGTGAAAGTTTATATACTGGTCATTGTCACGAATGTGCTCAGGTAATTGGTCCTTGACCAATAAAGAGGTTAGTTGGCCGTTTTCTATCATGTTGTTTTAGCTGTTACATTGACAATGATTGATTGTGGATCAAATTCATCCACTGTAATGATTCTGTTGTAAGAAGATGATATAATAGTTGATGTAGGTGTTGTAGTCAATGTTAGTTGACCTAATTCATTGTCAACTGTAATAGGTGAAAACGCATTTAATGTAACGATACCATTATTGTAGTCTACTGTACCAATATTACCATTGAAGACTGTTTTCACGTTAAATGTATCATTAAAATAAGTTCTTAATGTACCATATTTACCTTCAAGCATAACTGTTGCTGCACCAAGTGTACCTGTTGTATCGTTGGCCGCATTTGTTATTGTCAATATTGCTGATGTATAACCTGTACCTTTTGTCAGCACATTAATTCTTTTAATAACACCATTCACTACTACTGCTTCTGCTGTTGCACCAGAACCATCACCTAATATAGTAATCTTTGGTGGATATTCATAACCATAACCAGGATTTGTAACTGTAATAGATTCCACACCACCTGAGGATGAAGGTACTTCCTCGATATAAAGGCCTTGAATAGTTTGCGCCAAGTTTAATGGATTTCTATAGACCACTGTTGGTGAACTCAATATACCAGTCAAGAACATACCTTTTTTCAGTTCTGTTCCGTAATATAGTTTGTATGTTGTTGGTGTACTTAAATTTGGAAAGAATTTCTTTTGTAACTTGATAGAAATTTCATTTGTGATAATAGAAGAATCGGTTGCGTTGATTCTATTGTTGAAATCGGACGCTTTGAATGTCGAATTAAAAGTATTTAAAGTTGACCTAGCGTATTGATTGATAACATTTCTAACGGCAGCCTTAATTTGTGCCGATGTAGCAGTTGTTTTCTTTGGATCATACAACACATTTGCTGTAATTTGTACGTAAGTATAATCTGGATCAACAATCGTTGGTTCAATTGTCATTAAAGAAATTGGCTTTAAAACATCTTTAATCAGTTTTGATTTTTGATTTTCTGTAATCGTATATGCACCAGTCGGTTTCATACAAACAAATACACGACCATAAACAGGAGGATCATTTTGTTGGCCACCCCAAACATTCACTGCATCAAAAGAATAACCTAATGTATTTTGTTGAATCGCTGTTATGTAATCATCTTTAGTTACTGCACGACCTTGTGCAGCATAAGATTTTGGTGCTTGAAAACGAATAGAGTCGATGGTTTCTTTTGGAGAACCTTGTGTTGCAGAAGTTATCGGTGTAATAACCGTGTTACTGTAACCTGCAACAGTATTCATTATGACAAAATTATTTGCGCCAGCGGAATTTAATCCTTGAGTTGTAACATATGAAACACGAACAATATTACCGTTATTTAAACTTTTACCTAAAATGTTATTGCCGAAATAAATTTCGTAGTAACCATTTAGACCTTCTTGTAGGAAATATACCTCAGAATCGTTACCTAAAGATAGATAGTCTGTTGATGGTCTATATGTTGTTAACGAAGTGTTTGATGTAGATTGTTGTACTGCCACCAAAAGTGTTGTTGTGTCTATGTCTGTGTCTGGTAACTTGAATAGACTTTTTGGATTTGTTCCAGTGTCTACCAGAAATGAATTTATTTGTGGTCTGCCTTGTTTCAGTGTTAGGTTATTAAATTGTGCGACACCATTAACAACATCCACAGTATGTGCATCTGTATTTACAAAATTATAATTGATGCCATCAATTGCTTCTGAAAGAAAGTTTGTATATTTTGGTAAAGTTATAGTCGAATCTGTTACACCATTTATTCTCAAATTGATTGTGGCTGATGGTGCAATTGCTGATTTCGGTGTATAATTTAATAGTTTTGCTTGAGAAACCACTGAATTTCTTTGCAATGCAGTATCCAAAAACATTTCATTTGCAACCATGTTCAAGTAATATGCATTATACTGCGTATTGTATGCTAATACATCTAGGAGTGTGGAAATTGCAGAACCTTCATAATTATAATCATTAAGGACACCATTGTCCTTCATATAGTTCTTTAAACTGTCTTTGATTGAACCAAAATCTAGTTCGGTTATGTTGAAGTTTGAATTAGCACCTGCCATTTTATCTGTTTCTCTCTAAAAAAACTGTTACAGTAGTTGGTTGTGTTGCATTTGCTATATAAAATGTTAGTGTAACATCATAAGCATTTTTGTCGATGTATGGTGTCACCACTACATTTTTCATATTTACCCTAGGTTCATAGTTTTCAATTGCAACTGAAATCTCTTTTTCTAAAGCCGCAGCCGTAACACTGGAGATATTTTCAAATAAAAGGGTGTCTATATTAGATCCAAAATCTGGATTCCATAGTTTCTCAAACTTTTTTGTTGATAATATGTTTCTCACTGAACGGATGATGGCCTGATTATCATAACTTAAAGCGATATCATTCAACACAGGTCTCTTGGCGAGTGTGAAGTCTATATCGGAGTAGAGTTTTTGTAAAGTTTGTATGGTTGCCATCTTTTATTTATGTCTAGGAGTAAAACGCTTTTTTGGACTTTTGAAGCTGTGGGAGAAAATTCTTGGGCCGGAACGCAAAAATTCGAAATTTCGGCAATTATGCAATTCTTGTCTTGGCCTTTTCGGTACCAATCAAATTCATAATCAAGTATTTCTCAGTTTCACCCATATTATTCAGTTTCTTGGTTTTATTGTATCCTTCAATGAAATATTTTACATTATTGTAGAAATTAATATCAGCTATTCTTCTGGTTTGCATGTAATTATTCAAATTATTAATATGTGTGTTTATAGTTGTAATTTGTTGATTTGTCAAATTTGAATTGTGTACATTTTCTTGCAAAACTATGTCAAATGACACATTAATGCTGCCTTGAATTTGATTTTTGTAGGTTAACAGTGTGTTATTGTTTGCAATGAGTTGTGGTTCAATCATCAAACTAGTAAAACTACCCATAATAGGTGCATTGTTTGTGATACCATCGGTTTGTTGAGTGATATACATTGCTGTTCTACCAAAACTCATGGCCATATCAAGGTAGGGATTAATATCATCTGTTCCAACATATGGAGTTAAACCAGACAGTCTACTTGTGTGTGATAAAAACTCTTGTGCATTACTTCTTAATTGTGTTGCTGAATTGCGAACAGTTACTAAATTTAATACTCCGTTTCCGGTATTTGCAAGTTCACTAATTGCATTGGCATTTTGATATATTAACATAGTGATGCTTTGCATAGGATTTTGATAATAACCATCGAAATCTTTATTTGCAATATCTTGTGCTTGCCAATCCGTAATAAAAGGAGGCATAGCATCCAAATGTTCTATTGTGTCTTGTGATAGTTCTTGTATGTGTCCATTTGGATCATCAAAACTGTATCCAAAAGAGTGAAAAACTCCCGCTGCATTTGCCACTGCTGTCATAATTATACTCCTACAAAGGGCGTGAATGGGTTTGTTGTTGGAAATCCGTTATTGCCGTTTCCATGAATGTGTGTGTCAAATATAGCTGTATTGATTTTATCTGACATTAATACTGCATCCATAACACCAATTCTTGCCAATGAGAAATTGGCCAAAGGCGCATTTACTGAAACCGCAGCATACACACTACCTAGTGCATTAATTTGACCAGGAACTGCAATAGGTGTCGCTGGTGTTGGAAATCCAGCAGATACACCACCAGATGTTGTGAATCCATCAAATCCTGCAAAAACACCTGTGCCTGCGGTAACTCTAGATTCAGCATTAATCATGTCTGCATGTATCGAACCACCAACGTTCAAATCGGATGCTATGGATATATGGTCAGCAGCACCAAGATACATGGTACCACCAAAATTTTCATCAGCCGTAATTCTTACATCAGCATCACCTAAAATATCTACATCACCAACAGACCTAATGTTTGTCTCACCTCTGACTTGTAAGTTATAATTTCCACCTACCTGTACATTCATGTCTTTTAGAACGTTCAGGTTGCAGTTACCTTCAATCTCAATATTACAATCACCACCAATTAATATGTTTTTATTTGAAACGATGATTGTGAATCCGTTGCCATAAACTTTGTGTACTTCATCACCATTCGGATGCATCTCTATAAATGTTCCTGACCTATGCGATAAACACACACGTTCTCTGGTTGGCGTGTCGTCCATTTCAAATTTATGTCCAGCTTCAGTTTGCTGTACATTATTGTAAGGATATATTGGTTGGTAATATGTGTTTGCAGCAGACTCTGGTTCTGTCCACGTATTTTCTATTGGGGGTGAATTAATTTCAGACATAATTTAAGGTGTAGATTTGTTTTGGTTCGGTACAACTGCCTGAGCGGATACATTTTCTGCTGTTGGTAAAGTTGCATTGTAATTTGCAATCGTTCTATTTGCTGCCGAAACTTCTGCAGCAGAAGTTGGCACCAATAATCCTGTTGTCGCTGCTCCAGCAATAACAACTACTCCCGCAGCTGCTGTGCCTGCTAATTGAACAGTTTTAATTGTTTCGTTTGCGAGTGTTTTTGCTGAACTAACTAACTCTCCCAAACCACTGTCTGATCC
>Ga0315902_10001788_pt1 | contig 34187 bp, 27 predicted proteins | sample LakEriMetagenome_9_FD_203523 | JGI IMG/M metagenome (GOLD analysis project Ga0315902, IMG submission 203523) | Freshwater fungal communities from buoy surface, Lake Erie, Ohio, United States - Buoy 12 MA117 | ecosystem: Environmental > Aquatic > Freshwater > Lake > Lake biofilm | place: USA... | reverse complement strand
ACGTGGGCTGCGTAAACTTCGGCTCATCGCCCTCGTTGTGTCCGTATTTTCGATACCCGAGTAAATCGATGAATACATCCATGTGAAACTTCATACGATACTCGAGAGCAATTTTCATTGTTTCGATGACAGCTTCCACATCGTCGGCATTGACGTGGAATACAGGACAAAGGGTGGTCTTCGCAACATCTGTGCAATAAGTTGATGAGCGACCATCGAGATAGTTGGTCGTAAAACCAACCTGATTGTTGGTAACGATATGGACTGTTCCTCCGGTTCTATAACCATCGAGCAATGCCATCTGCACCACTTCATACATTATACCCTGCCCGGCAATGGCCGCATCGCCATGCACCAGTACAGGAACAATTTTATCTTCCGAATGAAGGTAATGATCAATTTTAGCACGCGACAATCCTTCAACAACAGGATTCACCGCTTCAAGATGCGAAGGGTTGGGACACAGTGTAAGATGTACCTGATTTCCCCCGGGTGTCACCACATCGTTGGAATATCCGTAGTGATATTTTACGTCACCATCGAAATTGTCGGAGTCCTCAAATTCGAGTCCTTCGAATTCTGCGAACACTTGCTCCTGGGGCTTTCCCATAATGTTCGTGAGAACATTGAGTCGACCACGGTGGGCCATTCCAATCACAAACTCCTTCACGCCCATGTCACCCCCTAGGCGAACCATATAGTCCATTGCCGGCACCATAGCCTCGCAACCTTCCACACTGAAGCGCTTGGCACCCACAAACTTCCGGTGGATGTATTGTTCGAATAAAGAAGCCTTACTGGCCATTTCCAAAAACTGCTTCTTTTCTTCTATGGCAAATGTTGGCTTGTTGACAGCTTCAATTCGCTCGCGCAACCATTGAACGCGTTCGGGCGAGCGCACATACATGTATTCAACCCCGATGTGCTTGCAATAACAGTTGTTGAGATGGGTAAGAATATCGCGAAGCTTGGCCGCACCCAACCCTACTTCACTTCCTGCCTGAAAAACGGTATCTAAATCCTGATCACTCAACCCAAAATTCTCAAGTGACAGGGTCGGCTGGTGTTTGCGGCGCTCGCGCACAGGATTGGTCTGCGTAAACAAATGACCTCGTTGACGATATCCATTGATGAGGTTGATGACCTTAAATTCTTTAATCACCTCCGAACTTGCCGCGCCTCCAAAAGCATCACCTCCCGGCATAGGGGCGAATTCGGCTCGCTGAAATTCGAATCCTTCGAAGAAGCGCTGCCAAGAACTATCGACCGATTGTTGGTTGCTTTTGTATTGCTGATAAAGCGACTCGATTGCATTGATGTCGCTGTTGGCTAGGTATGAATGAGGGTCCATTCTGACTGTATAAAATGAATTGGCTCGCGAAGGTAGCACGCACCTCTGAATAAACCATTTTTTTTACGCTTGGTTCACGTCGATTCGGTCAACTGCTATGAAGAATAATGCATGCGCATCCACACCTTCTTAGCCTCGCGTTCGAGTATCTGCCCTGCTAAGACACGAACACGATCATTCGGCCCTGTCTGTGACATCAATTCATTGATTTTCCCCTCCGATAAATCAATGCGATAGAGTACTTGCCCCAGTGTGTTGCTCTTCTCACAAATCAATCGCTCTACACTTATCAGCAAGCTGCTCATTATCCAATCCGGTTGGGGATTGGTCGGTATTTCGTCACTGAACCACGGGTGAAGGTCTTTGGCAAGCTGATCAGCAATTTTTCGCATGAACTCGCTGTGCATCCCCTCAGGGATTTGATCGGAATAAGGAATAAGCAATTGACTCATGTAAGGCTAATATAGCCTATGGGGGGTTTTTGCTCGTGTAATGGTAGTGTTACGTACTTTAGCGCTTCATTTTTTACTATGAATATCAACTTTTTCTGCAGGATTGTTCTTTTACTTTCGATTGTATGTTGTGCAAACATCGCTGAGGCTCAGGGCACCATTCGCGGTTTCGTAAAAGACCAGGAAACCGGTCAGCCGGTGATATTCATCCTGGTAGGTCTCGAAGGCACATCCTTCGGAACTCAGACCGACGAAAACGGATACTACACGCTCACGAAAATTCCGGATGGCCAATACACGCTCATCATTAATCAATTCGGCTTCAAACAAGTGCGCGAATCAATCGATATCTCCGGTAATAAAGTACTTGCGCGCAATTTTCTTCTGGAAAAAGATGATGTAATCATGAATGAAGTAGAGATTACAGATAAGGGAAGCGAAAAAAAGAACAACGTAAACATCTCAGTTGAATCGATGCGCGCCAAAGACATCAAGCGCATTCCCAGCGTAGGTGGTGCTCCCGATTTGGCTCAGGCGCTCACTACACTACCGGGATTCATCAGCACAGGCGACCAGGGAGGTCAAATTTATGTGCGTGGCGGATCGCCCGTGCAAAATAAAGTATTGCTCGATGGAATGATTGTATACAATGCGTTCCACTCCATTGGTCTCTTTTCAGTATTCGATACGGATATCATAGCCAATGCGGATGTCTACACGGGAGGTTACAGCGCTCAGTTCGGTGGCCGTATTTCATCCATCATGGACATCACTACGCGCGACGGAAACAAGCGGGAAGTGGATGGCCACGTGGGGTTGAATCCTTTCGGTGCTAAGGTTCAAATCGAAGGCCCACTGCGCAAGCTCAGAGAAAATGGCAGCGGTATATCCTACGTACTTTCCGCTAAAAACTCGTATCTCGACAGAAGCTCAAAGGTGCTATATCCTTACGTGAACGATGGAGCAGGTCTCCCGTTTAACTATACCGATATCTATGGCAAGCTTTCATTCAGCGGCTCCAATGGTTCAAAGTTCAATGCTTTTGGATTCAATTTCAACGACGGGGTTACCAGCTACAAGAAATTAGCTTCTCTCAACTGGAAGAATACCGGAGGCGGAGGAAATTTCATTGTAGTTCCATCAAGCTCTGCGGTTCTTATTAGCGGCAATTTCGCGCGCAGTCAATACGAAATCGTCATGAGCGAGCTGAATAATCCGGACCGCATCAGTAAGATCAGTAGCTTCAACTTTGGTCTCGACTTCAAATACGGAATCAAAAATGATGTGTTGAAGTACGGTGTCGAAGTAGTTGGTTTTTCAACCGATTACAAAACGTTCGCTCTTCTCGATAATGCGCAGATAGTGCAAGTAACGCAGAACACCACTGAGCTCAATACGTTTTTCGATTACAAAATCAATCGCGCTAAATGGATTGTAGAGCCGAGTATTCGCTTTCAATACTATGGCACATTGAGCGTGTTTTCGCCCGAGCCGAGGCTTGGCGTCAAGTACAAGTGGAACGAGCGCTTCCGCCTGAAAGGAGCAGCAGGCAAGTACACGCAGAACCTGATGGCTACCAATAGTGATCGGGATATTGTGAATTTATTCTACGGATTTCTGGCAAGTCCGGAAGATTTGCAAAACGATTTTACCGGTGACCCCGCAATACAATCAAACGGACAAGCGGTAAACTCAACAGGAGACTTAATTGGAGCAATCGGTGATGGCGGGTTGACATTTGGCCGCACTCCCACCAATCAATCCATCAAAAACGTTCTTCAAACAGCAAGACACCTTGTGGTAGGTTTCGAATTCGATATATCCGAACGCTGGAATCTCAATGTCGAGAGTTATTACAAGCGCTTCAACCAACAAACCAACGTAAACCGCAACAAGATTTTCGAAAACGACTTCGGGCAGAACAACGACAAACCGGAGGAGCTTACGCGCGACTATGTCATTGAAACGGGCAATGCTTACGGTACTGATGTGGTGCTGAAATATGAAGACAAATCGTACTACCTCAATATCGTATACTCGCTGGCCAAAGTGCAGCGTTGGGATGGATTTCAATACTACTCTCCCGTATTCGATCGCAGGCACAACCTGAACCTCATCGGCACCTATTTATTCGGAAAGGATAAATGCTACGAACTCTCGATGCGCTGGAACCTGGGTAGCGGCTTACCATTTACACAAACGCAAGGTTTCTACAATGGTCAAAGTGTATCGCAGGGAATTAGTTTGGACTATGTGACCAACAATAGTCAGTTCCTAAGTGTACAGTATGCGGAATTGAATGGCGGACGACTGCCATTTTATCACCGACTCGACATGAACGTGAAACGCACCATTAAGTTTAAGAATAAAACCGGACTTGAATTGAATGCAGGATTAACGAATGCATATAATCGTGCGAATGTATTTTACATTGATCGAGTGACCGGCGAGCGTATCGATCAGTTGCCGCTCCTTCCTACGATTGGCGTAGATTTCACTTTTTAGTCTCCGATTATTGATACGGCACATTGGTAAGTGTGCCATTGACCAGACTTTTCACCTGGCCTGTTATACCGTTGTCGTTTAAATCTGATTGAAATTGGGCGGAAATGCGGTTGTTATTGTTTTGCGTAATTAACACACTTCCATTCGGATTGAAACTGGTGTCGAATAGCACGCTATTGTCTTCAAGGGAAATGTAGGCCGAATTGGAAAACGAAATAGTGTATTCGCCGGGGTCCAAAGAAGGTAATCGTATGGTCATAACTCGACCCATTGAGTCGTAACAACTGAAAATGTGAAGCAAAGAAACCGCGTCGTAGGCGTACTGGAATGTTGAGCTGTCGCCTTGAAAAGCGTCATCTCCGATAATAAGCGATTGCCATACAAACGCATTCGTATCAATGGAGGCTGTATCGTTGGGGACATTCGTAGTATCGTCGTGCGTGTCGGATGGCAATGCCTGTGTTGGCGACCAATTGCTAGAGTCTGCATCCTTGGTACACGAGGAGAAAACGACCAGACAAGAAGCAAAGGCAAACAATACTGTGAACAGAGTGAACTTCTTCATAGATGTTAGTTGAGACGTCGATGGTTTACTTTTTCAATGAGTTCGTCCACCAAAGGTACAACTATGTTAATTTCGAGGCGATTTTTCAATTCAAACAAATCTTATTTTCAGAATGGCAAACACCTATCAAGCGCAAATCGATGCCTTTATGGCTGAGATCAAGGCCAAGAACCCTAATGAACCTGAGTTCTTGCAAGCGGTGCACGAAGTGGCCGAAACGGTCATTCCTTACATCGAGGAAAATCCCAAGTATAAAGCATCCAAAGTGCTACAGCGCATAGCTGAACCGGAGCGGACCATCATGTTTCGTGTGCCATGGGTGGATGACAAAGGTGAAGTGCAAGTAAATCGAGGGTATCGAGTAGAATTCAACTCGGCTATTGGACCCTACAAAGGCGGTTTACGCTTTCACCCAACCGTGAATCTTTCCGTATTAAAATTTCTGGGCTTCGAACAGATATTCAAGAACTCATTGACCACCTTGCCAATGGGCGGTGGAAAGGGTGGTTCTGATTTCGATCCAAAAGGAAAAAGTGATCGTGAGGTAATGGCATTTTGCCAAAGCTTTATGAACGAACTGTCGCGTCACATTGGCGCTGACACCGATGTACCTGCAGGTGATATTGGCGTGGGTGGCCGCGAAATCGGTTTTATGTTCGGACAATACAAGCGCCTTCGCAATGAGTTTACGGGCGTATTCACAGGCAAGGGCAGAACATGGGGCGGATCACTCATTCGTCCCGAGGCAACAGGCTATGGCTGCGTCTATTTCGCGGCTGAAATGCTTGGCACAAAAAGCATGGAATTCAAGGGTAAAACGGTGGTGGTTTCCGGTTCCGGCAACGTGGCGCAATTTGCCATTGAAAAGGCAACGCAGCTGGGTGCAAAAGTGGTGACTGCATCCGACAGCGACGGCTATATTTATGACAAAGACGGAATAGATGCTTCGAAGCTCGCTTTCCTGATGGAATTGAAAAATGTGAAGCGTGGGCGAATCAAAGAATACGCGGATCAATACAAGTGCGAGTATGTTGCCGGAAAAACCCCATGGGGTGTAAAGTGCGACATTGCTCTTCCATGCGCAACACAAAATGAACTGAACGGTGACGATGCCAAAGCCTTAATTGCAAACGGAGTGGTGGCAGTGGCCGAAGGTGCCAACATGCCCTCTACGCCGGAAGCAGTTGAAGCATTCTTGCATGGCAAAGTAATGTTTGCCCCCGGCAAGGCATCCAATGCAGGCGGTGTGGCTACTTCAGGTTTGGAAATGTCGCAAAACTCATTGCGTCTATCGTGGACCCGTGAAGAAGTCGACCAGCGTTTGCACAACATTATGAAGAGCATCCACGAGGCATGCGTGAAGTATGGCAAGGATGGCGATCACGTCAACTACGTGAAAGGTGCCAACATTGCAGGCTTTGTGAAAGTGGCCGATGCGATGCTCGACCAGGGTGTTGTCTAAACAAGAATACACAGCAAAGAAAGAGGGCCGTTCGTGCCCTCTTTTTTTATACCGCAATTGAGGTATTTTTCCCAATACACCTTCCAAATACCTCGGATGGGGTATCGTATATCGGTTGGTACTTTTTTCATTTGCCAAAAGTTTGCAATGAGAAAAATTCACCTCCTGGCCGTGTTGTGCTCACTCACAATTCGAATTGCAGCGCAAGAATACCCGGACACTTCTCACGTGCTCGAATTGAACGGCATCGAAATAAGCACTCCAAGAAATGCCCAATCACTTGGTCGTTTGAATGAAATACACGGACAGACCATCATTGCAAGTAAGAAAACGGAACTCATCGATATGTCGAAAGTATCTGCTGATTTAGCTTCAGGTGCCCACCGTCAGGTTTTCGCCCGTGTGCCCGGACTTATGCTTTGGGAAAGCGATGGAAGCGGAATCCAGATTGGCATTTCAGCCCGCGGCTTAAGTCCAAATCGTTCGTGGGAATTCAACAACCGCCAAAACGGATACGACATTTCACCCGATGTATTTGGGTATCCGGAGGCATACTACACACCGCCACTAGAAGCACTTAAACGAATTGAAATCATTCGCGGTGCTGCATCCCTTCAATTCGGCCCTCAGTTTGGCGGCATGGTTAACTATGTTCTCAAAGACGGTAAAGGCAACAAACCATTTTTCTACGAGGGAAGGCAATCCATTGGCAGCTATCAACTAGCCGATAGTTACAATGCCATCGGAGGCGCAAGAGGGAAGTGGAATTACTACGGATTCGTTCAACAACGTTCAGGCAGTGGTTGGCGGGAAAACAGCACATTCCGCACACAAACAGCATTCGTATCGGCAGAGTATCATTTTTCAGAAAAGTGCAGTATCGGCATGAACGTGACGCATTCCGAGGTATTAAGCCAACAGCCGGGCGGGCTTACACAGGAGCAATACGAAGACAACTGGCGACAAAGCTCACGCAGTCGCAACTGGCTAAGTGTTCCTTGGAATGTAGGTGCCCTTTATTCGGAAATTCAAACCTCTGCTCATTCAACATTAAGCCTGAAATTATTTGGTGTGATTGCTACACGTTCATCGGTGGGTTTTTTAAAAGCAATCAACATCGCGGATACTATCAACGCAGAAATCAATGCATACAATTTCAGAAAACTGGATATCGACTCGTATCAGTCGTGGGGCGCGGAAGCCAGATGGCTTTTGCACTACAGACTTGGATTGAATGAAGCACACTTATCTACAGGAGTGCGTTATTCCGATGCGCATACCCATCGACAAGTCGATGGGTTGGGAAGCACAGGCAGAGAGTTCGATGACCAACTTGCCCAAGGCGAGTTTGGAAAAAACCTTCGCTTCTACAATATAAACAACGCCTACTTCGCAGAAAACATCTTTCACTTCGGAAAAAAACTCACCCTTACACCCGGCATTCGCATCGAGCAGCTTCACAGTCAGAGTAGTGGGTATATCTCTCAAAATGCCGGTGAATTCGCACCCATTGAACGCAGCAGATTCATACCTATGGGTGGTATTGGAGCCGAATATAAGTTCAACCAAACATCGCTCTATGCGAATTTTGCTCAAGCATATCGCCCGGTTACATATAGCGAGCTAACCCCCGCAGGTACGACAGATGTCATAGATCCGAATTTGAAAGATGCTTCAGGTTTTAATTTCGATGGTGGGTGGCGAGGACGCCCGGCTAAAGGACTGAACATGGATATAAGTATGTTCTATTTGGTTTACGACAATCGAATAGGCACCATTCAAAAAGATGGAGCAAATTTCAAAACCAATATTGGCACAAGCGTAAGTAAGGGATTAGAACTTTTTCTTGAGATGTTACCCGTCAAAATGATGCGAGGTTATTGGAGCGCCTTTGCAGCTGCCTGCCAAATGGATGCTCGTTACACGCATTGGGAAAATCCCGAAATCGCCGACAATCCGGAAACAGCCATCGTTGGCAAGCGCGTCGAATATGCTCCGCAGCAAACATGCAGAATAGGTGTCGACTATAAGCGGAAGCGTTGTTCATTTCATACACAGTGGAGCTATGTGGGCGAAGTATTCACCGATGCGGTTAATACCGTTGAATCGTCATCCAATTTCCAAAGCGGAAAACTACCATCGTATTCCTTATGGGATGCTTCTATGAGGTACTACGTATCCGACGTGCTCAACCTACAGCTAGCTGCAAACAACCTGCTCGACACACGCTACGCGACACGACGTGCCGGAGGCTATCCGGGCCCCGGACTGCTGCCCGGTAACGGCAGGAGCATCACTCTTACACTCAGTGTGGACGTCGGAGTAAAATAATCCACCGCGTACACTGAGTGTATCGGAAATTGAGGTACTTTTCGAATGTCTAATACCTCCAGCTCATGCGATTCATTCTTGCTTTTGCCTTAATTCTTCCGGTTACTGCAATGGGGCAATTTGTTTCATTCTGGACCGAAAACTTCGGGTTTGGATGTAATACGGGCGCGTTGGCCACGGATTACTACAACTTCAATACGGGTAGCTGGACCATTACCGAAATGGGGCCCAATGCAGCAACAGCCAATACGTGGTTCATATCAGCCACAGAAAATGGCAATAGCGCAGGGCAATGTGGCACCGGTTGCGGAAGTGACGCTACACTTCACGTCGGCGCTTTTAATTCTTTCATGGGAACCGATTTAGGCGCCGCCTATTTCGAAGGGCTCGATGGCTTTTGCGACATCGTTGGATGCGGTGCCACCGACAAACGAATAGAATCCGGTTTCGTCGATTGTACCATTTTCGTCGATAACACCATATCCTTTTTATATATGGAAGGGGGCAATGCACAGGATAATGCCACCTTGTGGTATTTCGATGGCACAACCTGGTCCTTGCTGAGTGATTTGCCTAAAACTCCCATTTGCGATAACGAACAAGGTCAGTGGATGACCTACTCCATTGATTTGCCTTCAAGCTCCAACAACAACCCCAATGTGCGAATCGGCTTTCGTTGGCAAAACAACGACGACGGACAAGCCACCGATCCAAGCTTTGCGGTAGACGATATTTCTATTGCCGGTGAATTGGGTGAGGATGCTACTCCTCCTGTGCTGACATGTCCATCCGATACCATTATTTACACAGAGGACTATTGTTATTACCTGGGTGATTTCGAATCGCTCGTTGAGGTGGTGGATAATCTCGATTTTTTTCCTGCCATTGTGCAAACACCTATTGTGGCGAGCTATGTTCCCCCTGGGCCACTGAACATTTCCATTACAGCAACCGATTTTTCCGGTAATTCAAGTTCTTGTTCTTTGCTGCTCACGGTAATCGATGATGATGCGCCCACGATTGAGTGCCCTTCTTCCGTTCTTGCAGAGGCCCCACCGGGAAACACTGCGACCGAAGTATTCGTTGATCTTCCTCTGGTGGAGGACAATTGCGGTGATGTTACTGTTACCAATAGCTTCAATGCATCAGAATCTGCGAGCGGAGCCTATCCTTTCGGCACTACGGACGTGGTGTACACGGCAACCGACGAATCGGGCAACACTGCTCAGTGCTCCGTGGAGGTGACCGTCAACCAATCCGTAGCCAATTGTTGTCTGGGAGACTTAAATTGTGATGGAGCAATTAGCGTGGCCGACCTGCTCATATTAATCAGCCAGTTCGGCTGTATCGTGGACGGTTGCTTTGCTGATTTGGACGACGACTCTATCGTAGGTGTTACCGATCTTCAACTATTCAATAGCATCTACGGTTCAAATTGCCCTCAGTGATTCATTGCGTATGAACTACATTTGCGCGAATTTATGAATTGATAAATTCCGCAACAATGTCTTATTTCCAAGAGAAATTCGTAGGTGAGGGTCTTACTTACGACGACGTTCTTCTCGTTCCTTCTTATTCAGAAGTATTGCCTCGTGAAGTTTCTGTTCGTTCCAAGTTTTCGCGCAATATTATCCTCAACTCGCCGGTAGTTTCGGCAGCTATGGATACGGTTACTGAATCGGAAATGGCCATCGCCATGGCCCGAGAAGGTGGCATCGGGGTCATTCATAAAAACATGAGTATCGATGCACAAGCTGCCCTGGTTCGCAAAGTCAAGCGCTCCGAAAGCGGCATGATACAAGACCCGGTAACGCTCGATGAACACGCCGTAGTATCGGATGCCCTAAAACTGATGGCCGAGCATCGCATTGGTGGAATACCGGTAACGAATGCCGATGGTAAGCTCATCGGTATAGTAACCAATCGTGATTTACGTTTTGAAAAGGACATGGCCAAACCCATTGCTCAGGTCATGACACGCGACGGGCTCATCACAACCGATAAGCCCAACGACCTTAGTTCTGCCGAAGCCATTCTCCAGCAAAGTAAAATCGAGAAACTTCCCGTTGTGGACGCACACGGAAAACTCATTGGTCTGATTACTTACAAGGATATTTTAAAACTCAAAAAATACCCAAATGCCTGTAAAGACAGCTTGGGTCGTTTGCGTGTGGCCGCGGCTGTAGGCGTAACCGGCGATACATTGCAACGAGCCGAGGCGCTGGTGAAAGCAAGTGTGGATGCCATAATCATCGACACGGCGCATGGTCATTCCCGTGGCGTAATCGAAATGCTAAAGCAAGTAAAACAAGCCTTTGGAAACCGAGTCGATGTAGTGGTTGGAAACATTGCGACGGCTGAAGCAGCCAACGCGTTAATAGCGGCTGGGGCCGACGCTGTGAAAGTCGGTATCGGACCCGGCTCTATATGTACCACCCGTGTAATTGCCGGTGTAGGCGTGCCACAACTCACAGCTGTGATGGACGTGGCCCATGGTATCACAGACCAAGATGTCCCTGTCATTGCGGATGGAGGAATTCGATTTACGGGCGATTTCGTGAAAGCCTTGGCCGGAGGTGCCTCTTCTGTAATGGTAGGCTCCATGTTGGCCGGTACCGAAGAAAGCCCGGGAGACACCATCATCTACGAAGGTCGTCGCTTCAAGGCCTACCGAGGCATGGGTTCTGTGGAAGCCATGCAGCAAGGTTCAAAAGATCGGTATTTTCAGGATGCTGAGGACGATATCAAAAAGCTTGTACCCGAGGGAATTTCAGGGCGAGTTCCCTACAAAGGCACCGTCCAGGAAATTATGTATCAAATTGTGGGTGGCCTTCGCGCCGGAATGGGTTATTGCGGAGCTTCCGACCTGAAAGCCCTGCGTAATTCACGTTTCATTAGAATCACCAGCGCAGGGGTGAAGGAAAGCCATCCGCATGATGTATTCATCAGCCGAGAAGCACCCAATTACAGCCTCAAATAACCCGCGAAATTCACTCGCGTTTTAACGCTCTTTCACATGGCTTTGCTGCGCTGAATTGACGCCGCTAGGCCTTACATTTGCGCCCGCTCCTTTTTACAAAGGATTTTAAACCAACGAATTAATTAACCCGGTTATGAAGGTGAAATCGATTGCTTTTTTATGTGCGTTTGTATTTATTCCACTGCTGCATGTATTTGCTCAAGACAAGAATGCAGCGGTGCTTACAGTAGATGGTGAACCCACCACGCTGGAAGAATTCGAAAATATTTTCAGAAAGAACAATCGCGATTCTGTCATTACTCCACAATCACTCGATGAATACATGGAGTTATTCATCAATTTTAAATTGAAAGTAAAGGAGGCCCGTGAAGCAGGTCTCGACACCGTGAAGAAATTCAAAACAGAACTGGATGGTTATCGCGCTCAATTGGCGAGGCCTTATCTTACCGACAGCGACAAGCTCAACGACTTAATGAGAGAAGCGTATGAGCATTATAAGGAGGAAGTTCATGCTGCTCATATTCTCATTAAACTCGATGCGAACGCCGCGCCGGCCGATACGCTAAAAGCATTTGCCAAAATAATGGCCATCCGCGAGCGTATTACGAAAGGCGAAGACTTCAACTCGCTAGCGAAAGCCTCCAGTGAAGATCCCAGTGCGAAAGATAACGGCGGTGATTTAGGTTACTTCACAGCGTTTCAAATGGTATATCCGTTTGAAAAGGCAGCCTACGAAACCGCAGTAGGCAAAGTGTCAATGCCGGTGCGCACTCGTTATGGCTATCACCTTATTTATGTCTTCGACAAGCGCGCCGCCCGCGGAGAGATTCATGTTGCGCATATTGTAGTTAAACCCAAATCGGAGACCAACAGTGAAGCCAATGCCGAGACAAAAATCCAGGAAATTTATCAAAAGCTATTGAGCGGGGAAGCTACGTTTGAAGAACTTGCAGCCAAGTACAGCGACGATCCCACCTCGGCAAAAAAAGGCGGTGAGTTACCGTGGTTTGGCACAGGTAAAATGGTCCTTGAATTCGAAGATGCCGCCTATGCGCTAAAGAACAATGGCGATTATTCCGCGCCATTCAAAACTGCTTTCGGATGGCATATCATAAAGCGACTCGAATACAAACCACTGGTTTCTTTCGAATCCATGGAGAAAGATCTTAAGACCAAAGTTTCGAAAGACAGCCGCGCCGAGCAAACCAAGAAGTCGTTTATTGAAAAACTAAAGAAAGAATATGCATACACCATTGATGAAGCCGAATTGGCCAAGCTAATCGAAAAGGCAGATTCCAACGTGTTTGAAGGTAAAGTGTACGTGCACAAGAAGTCGCTCGAAAAGCCGCTTATCAGCATGAACGGATTGATAATAACGGCAGGCGACTTCAACGAGCACATGCGCAGCAAAGGACAATCGAAGCCTACCATGAGCCCCGCCGATTTTCTTCGTGCCTCTGTCAATAAACTCGGCGAAGACAAGCTCCTGCAATTGGAAGACTCTAAACTAGAATCGAAATACACCCCATTTCGCCTGTTAATGAAAGAATACCGCGAAGGAATTCTGCTCTTCGAGATGACCGATCAAATGGTGTGGTCGAAAGCCGTAAAAGACACAGCCGGTCTTTCAGCTTACTATGAAGCAAACAAAGGAAACTTCATGTGGCCGGAAAGAGCCTCCGTGGTAATCTACACATGCTCCGACGCCGCAATAGCGAAGAAAGTCCGTAAAATGTTGAAAGATGAAAAAGATAAATCCACCATCGCAGGCGAACTCAATAAGGAGTCTCAATTGAATCTACAAATACAAGAAGGCGTTTTCGCATTGGATGATAACGCAATGCTATCGAAAGCACCTTGGAAAGTGGGTTTGAGCAACGACATAGAAGACAATGGACAAATAGTAATTATTCAATTCAAGGAAATTATTCCCCCGGCAGCTAAAAAATTGGAGGAGGCTCGCGGAATGATTACTTCTGAATATCAATCGTATCTCGAAAAGGAATGGATCGCGGCCATGAGAAAAGAACATACTTTCAAAGTCAATCTCGACGTGCTGCACACAATCAAATGATGAGGATTCCATTCATGCTCGGCGTGCTCAGCAGCATCTTACTTGGTTCATGCAAGTGGAATGATGACAGGGCCGAATTGATTGCTGAAATCGGCGACAAGCAACTTACGCGCAAAGAAGTTTCGGATATCGTTCCCGACAATTCAACGGAACAGGACAGTGCTTCATTGGCCGATCATTACATCCATGATTGGATTACCAAGCAATTAATTATTTCAAAAGCTGAATCCAGCTTGCCGGAAGAACTCCTCACTTTTGAAGAGCTGATTGAAAATTATCGGAGCTCGCTTTTGATTTATGCATTTGAGCAAGAATGGGTCAGACAAAAATTGGACACGGTTATTTCCGATCAGGAAATAGAACAGTATTACAACGATAATGAGAGTAATTTTCAATTGAAGGATTACATCCTCAAGGTTAAGTTTTGTGCGCTTGCTGCGGATAGTAAGCAAGCTGCAGCAATGAAAAAAGTATTCGGTTCAGCAAAACCGGAAGACCTGGTAAAATGGCAACAGCTCTGTGTAGATATTGGTGCAAGCTATTACTATGAAGAAGAGGAATGGATGAAGTGGGACGATTTCATCAAACAGATACCGTTGGAAGTCTATGATGTAGCCGGCTTCCTGAAAAAAAAGAATGTGATTGAATTCGAAAAAGACAACAATCTTTACCTAATATCAATCATGGAATACCAGCTCGCCGGTTCCAAATCACCGCTTAGCTTCGAGCACGATAAAATCAAATCGATGATCATCAATAAGCGCAAACTGAAGTTGCTCGAAGACATGCGTCAGGCAATCTATACCAAAGCAGAACAAGACGGCGACATTAAAATCTACTCCATCAAGAAATGAAATTTTTCTCGCTGCTGGCAAGTATACTTTGCAGTTTTTCGGTGCTAGCGCAGCCCGGTAAAGTGGTCGACCGCATCATCGGAGTTGTCGGAAACGAAATCATTCTCCAAAGCGACTTGGAAGCCTCTGTACTCGATGCGACCGAAGGAAAAGGTTCCGACGATGGCGCTATGAGATGCTCAGTTTATGAAAATTTACTCTACCAAAAACTCTTGCTAAATCAATCCAAACTTGATAGCATAGAAGTAAGTGACGGAGAAGTTCAGTCTCAGGTTGAGCGTCGTATCGAATATTTCATTCAGATGTTTGGCAGTGTGGAAGAATTTGAGAAGTACTATGGAAAATCGCAATCTCAATTGAAAGACGAGTACTTCGACTTAATCAAAGATCAATTGCTTGTACAAAAGATTCAGGATAACATCACGAAGAATGTAAAAGTTACGCCTGCCGATGTGCTTCGTTACTATCAAACCGTTCCTAAAGATTCTATACCCCTTATCGGCGAGCAAGTGGAATATTCCAAAATCGAGATCGCCCCTAAAGTGCGCGAATCGGAAGTACAACGCATCATTCACATGATGGATTCGATACGGATGAACCTGACTATCGGCAAATCGTCGATGACACTCGAAGCGGCAAAATGGAGCGAAGACCCCGGATCGAAATACAAAGGCGGTTGCTATCCCTTACAGCGCAAAGGCTCATTCGTTCCGGAATATGAAGCAGCGGTATTCAATACACCGGAAGGCTCCTATTCACCCGTGTTTTCAAGTACGTATGGCTACCACTTCGTCAAGGTCATTGAAAAGCGCGGCGAGTTCTATGAGTCGTGCCACATTCTCATGTCACCCAAAGTAAAAGCGGCTGACCTGGAGACCGCTCGCACCAACTTGGAAAAAGTGGTTACATATATCAACGACACACTTTCGTTTGCGCAGGCTGCAATTAAGTATAGTACCCATGAGGACACCAAAAATCAAGGAGGAAAGGTCATCAATTCGGCCACCGGTGGTACGCGACACGATGTGGCAACGCTCTCCTCCGAAATGAACCTCGTGTTTATGAGTATGAAGCCGGGCGAAGTAAGCGATCCCGTGTTGGTGACGGCTGAAGATGGCAAACAATCCTATGTAGTCTATCGTCTCGATAATCGAATTGCGGCTCACAAGGCCAACATGAAAGACGATTATGAGATTTTCAAACAGGTTACTGAAGCCCGAACCAAACAAATCGAAACAGACAAATGGGTAAAAAAACGCATCTCGGCGACTTTTGTGAAAGTGGACGATGAATACAAAAATTGCCCTACACAATTTCCCTGGACAAAAAACAATCCTTAACAACTTACCACGCCGTGCTGGCGGATTCAGATTTACATTCGCAATCGTCCGTTCTAAAAAATCTCTTGTATGTCAGAAATTAAATTTTCCTCCGATGCAGAAGCCATCGACTCGCTGAAAGGTCGCTACAGTGATCTTCAAAAAGAAATTCGTAAGGCCATTGTGGGGCAGGAAGATGTAGTTCGCGATGTGCTCATTTCCATTTTCGGCAACGGCCACTGCCTTCTTGTAGGTGTGCCCGGCCTGGCGAAAACTCTTTTGGTCAGCACCATTGGAAAATCACTGGGGCTATCCTTCAACCGTATTCAATTCACACCCGACCTCATGCCGGGCGACATCGTTGGGTCTGAAATTCTAGATGAATCACGCAGCTTCAAATTTGTAAAAGGACCTCTGTTTTCAAATATCATCTTGGCCGACGAGATAAACCGAACGCCACCAAAAACTCAATCTGCACTTCTCGAAGCAATGCAAGAGCGCAAGGTTACATACGGTGGAAAAACCTACGATTTGCCCTCGCCATTTTTTGTGCTTGCTACCCAAAACCCCATTGAACAGGAAGGAACATATCCACTCCCGGAGGCGCAACTCGACCGTTTCATGATGAATATTTGGGTGGATTATCCAACCCTTACCGACGAAATTCAGATTGTAAAATCGACCACTACGAACGTCGTTCCTCAAATTTCGAGCGTTGTATCTGGGCAGGAGATAGTATTCTACCAACAGCTTATTCGCAAGATGCCGGTGCCCGACAATGTCATTGAGTATGCCGTTAAACTAGTTGCCAAAACTCGTCCGGAAAATGAGCTGGCTCCAACCATGGTCAATAATTTCTTAAGCTGGGGCGCGGGTCCGCGTGCTTCGCAGTTCCTGGTAATTGGAGCCAAATGCGTAGCCGCGTTAAAAGGTAAATACAGTCCGGATATCGAAGACGTTCGCGCAGTAGCAGTGCCTATTCTTCGCCACCGTATCGTGCGCAACTATAAAGCTGAAGCCGAAGGATACACGGTAGAAAAAATCATTGCTGAGTTGATGTAGTGCCATACCCTGTGCGTGCATCAATCCAAGGTAATGCTATCAGCGCAATGGCCAATCCTATCAGCACATGCTGACAAATCAGCAAGGAGATGACGCCGACGAACATTAACACCAATGCAGCGTAATACCTCGAAGGTCGCCACATAAGGGCCAAAGGAAGCACACTCGCCAACAAGAGCAATGACCACGAAGCTATTCGAAGTATGGTCGTTCCTTCTACCGCAAGATCTGAAGCAAATTGTCTTACCAGCGCTGGTTGATGGAAAAGATAGTATAAAGCACTGCCCTCTTTCCACTGCATCGACCCCCACATAAAAAGCATAATTGTTACGATGATTATAAGGGCTTGAAGACGGAGCGCGAACATCGAAAGACTGTTCAACCCGCGCCTGAAGCTGCCAGCGCTATCGTAGTGAACGGGAACAAGAATGAGCGAAAAATTCAAAAGGATAAAAATGCTCACACCAAACAAACCGGGTGCAGTTTGATAAATCATAATCCCTGAAATCCAAGCTAAGAACCGTGCTATCCAAACAGCCCGATGATTCCATAAACTGAGAAACGCCAGTAGCAAATGCGCATAAAAAACCCAGGGGAAAATGGGCGGTTGATAGTACAATTGAAAAACAAAATTGTCGAGCAATGAATCGGTCATAGCCTCACGCATCAATACACTGGTACTTCCCCATACAAACTTCGTATAGGACCAAGAAATCACCCATACGATGATGAGTATGCCATAGACAATACGTGGCATAAACCGCAACGCACGATGCGATGCCATCTGAAAAAAATAGTTCGACAGCTTACTCATTGTACAGGTGCGTATGGCGGAAAGTTCAAATAAGAAATTTGTTGTGTGTGAGCTTGGTCGGGTGGTGGCACAAAGTGTATGGCCATGCGCAATTGGACCGAATCCGGCAACGGATTTCCACCATGATAATTCATACTCAAAGCATAATGCAGTGCTTTCGCGTATGCACTACTTTCTTTAATTCTCCTGAACTCCGGACGCGAATTTTCGCTGTACAGGTTGTGGGTAATTTGCCAGCGCAGCTCTTCATTGATGAACTGTTCCAAACGTTCCATCGGAGAGGCCTCATCGTGCGAAAATGACGCCGTAGCATCGCGCCATTCATCCCATTGATTTCTTCCCAACGTTCGAAACTCCAGTTGTAAAATGCTTGTCGGAAAATCATTTCCTGCTACAAACCAAGGTTGCTCAAAAAGTGGCGTAGTCAAGCGGTGCACCTTCAATTGAGGCGCAGAAGATAAACTTAGAGCGCTCCAAGCACACACCAGAGAAAAAGCGCCGAGTATAAGGAACGCTCCCAGCACCGAAATAACTGTTCGATTCATAGCAACGGCCCGAAGGTAATTGTTGTTGAAGGAGGTTGAGCGCTTCGGTGTAAGTTTGTCGACAAACTCAGATTTTATGGCTGAAATAAAAGCAAACGACCCCACCCTGCGTTCTTGGGTGTATGTGCCCGAAGGTTCCGACTTCCCAATTCAAAATCTACCGTTCGGAATCTTTCGCACCGAGAGTCAATTTCCGCATGTATGCTGCGCCATTGGCGAGCAGTTAATCGATTTGAAGGCTCTCCATGTAATGGGTTATCTCGAAAATCTGCCATTTACATTGGAAGATATGGTTAGCCCCACGCTCAATCGTTGCATGCGCCATGGAAAGCAAGCCATGCGTGAATTGCGTAACCGTGTGTCGAAGTTATTACGAAGCGACATGCCCGATTTACGCGACAAAGAACATCATGTGCGCCAGGTGCTATTTCGCCAAGATGAAGTACAAATGCTGATGCCGATTGCCGTTGGCGACTATACGGATTTTTACAGCAGTGAAGATCATGCGCGCAATGTGGGCACTATGTTTCGCGATCCGGCAAAGGCACTGCTTCCCAATTGGAAGCATTTGCCAGTGGGGTATCATGGTCGTGCCTCTAGCATCGTTATCAGCGGAACTCCTATTCATCGCCCGATGGGACAGATGAACCCAAGCGATGATACCCCCCCCACGTTTGGTCCAACAAAGCAACTCGACTTTGAATTAGAAATGGCCTTCGTAACGTTCGATGGCAAGCCACTCGGACAGCGAATCAGCACAGCAGAGGCTGATGACTACATTTTCGGCATGCTGCTATTCAACGATTGGAGCGCACGCGATATTCAGCGTTGGGAATATGTTCCACTCGGTCCTTTCCTCGCAAAAAACTTTGCATCAACCGTATCGCCTTGGGTGGTTACGTTGGATGCATTAGAACCATTTCGAGTGCCTGGTCCCGTTCAAGAGCCGAAAGTGCTGCCTTACCTGGAATACGAAGGCAAGAAGAACATCGATATCAATCTGCAAGTGGCTATCAAGCCGGAGAATGCCCAGGAAACAGTTGTTTCGAACAGCAACTACAAACACATGTATTGGAACATGACTCAGCAACTGGCTCATCACACCGTAAACGGATGTAACATTCGTTGCGGCGACATGATGGCAAGCGGCACCATAAGCGGGCCTCATGAGGGATCGTATGGAAGCATGCTCGAGATTGCCTGGAAGGGAACGAAGCCTGTTGCGATGAATGATGGTTCGCAGCGAACGTTCATACAAGATGGTGATTCTGTAATCATGCGCGGGTATGCAGAGCGTGATGGAGTGCGCATTGGCTTTGGCATCTGTGCCGCAAGTGTTTTGCCGGCAATTTTATGAGTAGGATTTCAAAAAAAATTGTTGTTTTCATTATTGGATTTCTCCTCGCGTTGAATGTCAATGCTCAAAAAGAAATAGCCAATCAAGAAAATGCATGGCTCATGTATTTCGGCAATCACCGAATCTCAGATCGCTGGGGAATCCATACCGAATATCAATGGCGCCGAGCCGATGGCTTTGAACACTGGCAGCAATCATTACTACGCATAGGTATTGATTACTATGCGAAGAATGGTTTACAACATACTGCTGGCTATGCCTGGATAAAATCCTTTCAATACGGCGACCAACCCATCGCTCACTCCAACAATGAGCACCGCATTTGGGAGCAGATAATCACCAAGTCGAAATTCGGACGGGTCGATGTGCAGAACCGCTACCGATTGGAACAACGCTTCATCGAAAACTGGGTGAAGGATAGTGAGGGTGTGTATGCGCAAGATGGGTTCTATTTTCGGCAACGTGTGCGCTACCGACTGTTACTCACCATGCCAATTTCTCGCAAGGAAATGGCCGATAAGACACTGTTCATAGCTGCATATGACGAGCCTTTCATGGGATTTGGAAAAGGAATCGGCAAAAACATATTGGACCAAAACCGAATCTATTGCGCCCTGGGATGGCGATTCAATGCCTCATGCAATATTCAATTGGGCTACCTCAATCAGTACATAGTAAAAAAGGATGGCATAGCTGCCGAGCGCAACCATACGCTTCAGGCTGCAATCACTTACAACATAGACTGCCGAGGGAAGGAAGAGTGATGAGAAAAAACAAAGAGCCGGCAGAACCGGCTCTTTGTCTTTAAAACGTCGTGGGCAATACTGGGTTCGAACCAGTGACCCCTACCTTGTCGAGGTAGTGCTCTAAACCAGCTGAGCTAATTGCCCGAAATAAAAAAAATGAGCCGAAGCTCATTTTTTGGTGGACCCGGTGGGGGTCGAACCCACGTCCAAACAAGGAATTTCTAAGTTTTCTACATGCTTAGTTCGTAATTGGTTTTCGATGAAGGCCAGGCCACGAACAGCCAAACCCACACTTAGCTTTGAGTTTTTAACGATTACCTACAAGCTTCGGCTTTCGCGATCTCTCTTTGATGAAGCCTCATTGCCGGCGACCAAGAGCGGGGTCATCCGACGAGACAGTGCTTGTCACGAATCCAATTCGTGATTAGGCGTAATCACACCCGGTGATTAGGCTGCAAGCGCGTAAGAAGTGTTGTCATTTCTGACCTGCAGTTTCAGATTTAAGAGCTATCCTGCAAAACGCTCTGCATGCTTGCCCAGCTATTCTTCTTGCTGTCAAATCCGGGGAACGGGCCCAAAATTTTACTTGCTTCATCGCATAAACGAGAAACAATGCAATTCGAATAAATTTCAAAGAACGCAACAAAGATAATTCGCTTGTACGCGTTTTTCCTCACAATTAACACTAAGTCGTTTATGTCGCAGACTTCTTTTATCCCATGAATCGATCGTGCTCAAGGTATTTTTGCCCAAAATTGATTCAATGACAATCAAGAAAATCGGCATCATCCGCGAAGGAAAAGTGCCGCCCGATCATCGTGTAGCGCTTATCCCTGAGCAGTGCGCGGCTGTTAAAAAGCAAATGGATGTTGAAGTGGTGGTGCAACCAAGCGCAATTCGTCGCTACACAGACGCAGAGTATACCGCTGCCGGCATAACTCTTCAGGAAGATCTATCCGATTGCGACTTGATTATTGGCGTGAAGGAAGTACCCATCAACATGCTTATTCCGGGTAAATCCTATATATTTTTCTCACATACATTCAAGAAACAACCGTATAACGCCAAATTGCTGAAAGCAATACTCGATAAAAAAATTCGACTCATCGATTACGAAGTCATTAAAGACAAAAACAAAAAACGCCTCATCGGCTTTGGCCGATACGCCGGAATTGTAGGCGCTTATCATGCCTTTCGCGCTTTCGGGTTAAAGCATAAGCTCTATTCAATCAAAGCGCCGCACGAATGCGCCGACCGCGCAGAACTTGAGCAGCAATTGGGATTGGTTAAGCTGCCGAAAAACATGCGAGTGGTCGTTACCGGGTTTGGGCGAGTAGGAAACGGCGCAGAAGAGATTCTCCAGCTGTTGCCTTTGCGGCGTGTAACAGAAGCTGAGTTTTTAAGCGAAAATTGGGATGAGCCGGTCTACACTCACCTCGACACGCATGATTACTATGTGCGAAAAGATCGCGGAGGTTTTGACAAGACTGATTTCTACAATAACCCGCAACTCTATCAGTCTTCGCTGCCCGAAACAGTTGTCACAGCCGATTTATATATCGCCTGTCATTTGTGGGCCTCGGGCAACCCGTTACTTATTACTCTGCAGGACCTCCAAAATCCGAATTGGCGTTGCAGGGTGATTGCTGATGTAAGCTGCGATGTAAATGGGCCAATCGCATCGAGTATTCGCGCCTCTACCATTGCAGAACCGCTATATGGTTTCGATCCTTCGACGGGCAAAGAAAGCGATTGGCAAAATGATCACGCCCTTTGCGTAATGGCTATCGACAATCTACCCTGCGAGCTTCCAAAAGATGCGTCTGAAGATTTCGGAAATGAGCTCATCCGACATGTGCTGCCACGTATGATTCAAGGTGATCCGGAAGAAATTATCTGGCACGCCACACAAACAACTTTGCGAGGAGAACTCACGCCACATTTCGCTTATTTGAAAGAGTACGCGGAGAGAGCGGGTGTATAATTACTGTGCATCGAAGGTGAACGTGATAGTTCCATCCTGCTTGCGTTTAGACGAGCTGTAATCGAAGCGCCATTTGCGGGCATACTTCTCCGATTCGGCTCGAAGGCATTCATTGGAAGATGACGACCCATCCTGTATGTGGGCGTCAATCACCTTCCCCATTTCATCAATGCTCACAGCCACGACAACCACCCCATTTGTTTTGCATCGATAGGTCGGTATTGGATTTTCCAATGGATCTCGACCTTTCATATTAAAGGAGGCCGTTACCGGTCCACTATAACTCTTATTTTGCTGTTCTTTAAACCAATCGTTTTCGCCCTTTTTATAGGAGCTTTTTTCCTGGGAACTCCCCTGGGTTTTGGGTGCAACCGTATAGTCGGGCTGTCCCTCCTTCAAACGTGCGAATTCATCGGCCTCCATTGCCTTGAGGTCATTGTACACCTGCTCCTTCATTTGCGATGAACTCATACCCCTATAACTGCGCGCCTCTTGCGTGCGCTCCGAATTTTCATTAGCAACCAAGTTGCGCAATTCACCGCTCCTTTCCATCGGCTGAAGCTGCTCCGGTTGCTCCGGCAAAGGCTCATCAGGCAGCATATCCATGGCTAACTCTTCATATATGATCTCTTCCTCCTGTATTCGATGATCTTCTGTCAACATTTGAGTTACGAAGAGAATAAAAATGTGCGCTATCAGCGATACTATAATGGCCTGGTAAACAAAGGCCCACTGCTCCTTCGGCCGTGCATCGAGGGCATTCAAAAACTCCACAGCTCGGCCTTCATTGATGCGCAAAGCTGCTTCATCAGCGGGAGAATCGTTCCGGATATTAGACTCTGATTCAGTCATTCTGGGTCATGCTCGGCTTGTTTAATCACAAACGCAAATTAACTCGAATACAGGCACAAACCCCATGCGTTCATCGAGTTATGAATCAACTGGAGTCGATAGACTTAAATTGTTAAAAAACAAGCTTTTTATTCTTCGACCCAGACGTGTAGCTTGGATTGCTGTGTATATTCGCTCCATCGAAGTCACAAGTCTTCGCTATTAAGAATAATAAATTTAAATCTATACCATGAAAAAGTTAATCGCTCTTTTGGCATTCGTAGCATTCTACGGAGCAGCCATGGCCCAGTGTCCACATGCTGCTGCTCAAGGCACCGCCAACAAACAAGAAACTGTTAAATGCTCGGAAGCCGATAAGGCTAAGTGCGAAAAAGCAGCTGCCCAAACAGGTGCCAAGTGTGAAACAACCGGTGCTGTTGCTACTGAAAAGTCTTGCAACAAGGGCAACGGTGGATCATGCTGCAGCAAAGGCACTACCAGTGCTGGTGGTTCATGCTGCCAGAAAGGTGGAACGGCTGAAGCTGAAGGCAAAAAGTCTAAGAAAGTTAAGACGATTGCCATGGCCGAAGAGCCAAAGAAATAATTTCGTAAGAAATGAAAGTAAAAGGGTCGGATTTCCGACCCTTTTTTATTTCAACCCGAAATGCTTTTCAGCCATTTCACGCACATTGTCACCGATAGCAAGCGCTGCAGTTGCCGCAGGTGAAGGTGCATTCAATACGTGAATACTGTGATCGGTGTATTCGATTCGAAAATCATCGCGTGTATCTCCATCTTGACGCAACAGCAAAGCACGCACACCGGCACGCCCTGGATGGATGTCGTCCATGGTGAGCGATGGCACCAGAGTTTGCAGTGTTTTCAGAAACAACCGTTTTGAAAAAGCTCTGCGGTATTCATCTATACCGAACTTCATATTATTCATGAACAAACGCCAGGTGCCTATATAACTCAAGGCGTCCATGGTATCGCGCAGACTGAAGTCTGTTTTGCCATACCCTTCCCGCTTGAAAGTAAACACGGCATTCGGGCCGCATTCAATTTCGCCATTTACCATGCGAGTAAAGTGCACTCCTAAAAAAGGGAAATCGGGATTTGGCACCGGGTAAATAAGATGCTTCACCTTATGCTTTGCCTGTTCGGTTAACTCGTAATAATCGCCTCGGAAACCAACTACCTTCTCTTTCAATATCACACCATCTTTTTTCGCCAAACGATCGGCCTGAAGACCCGCACAGAAAATTAAGTTTCTTGCATGGTACGCGCCCCGTGAGGTAATCACCCTCGTGATATCACCACTGCGTTCAAATGCGCGCGCCTCTTCACCGGTGTGCACCTCACTGGCGGGCTGCTTAGCTAATGCTATTTCGGCCATCTTTTCGGTTGCTCCCCGAAAATCAATGATACCCGTACATCCGATATGAATGCCTGCAATTCCCGAACAATAGGGTTCAATTTCACGAATCTCATCGGTGTTCACCCTGCGCATATCCTCAATGCCGTTAGCAATGCCATGTTGCCAAATCTTCTCCATATGCACAAACTCCGATTCCTTGGTTGCCACTATGAGCTTTCCGCAGATGTCGTGCTTTACGCCGTACTCCTTGGCAAATCGCACCAACTCACGACGTCCATTCACACAATTAACGGCTTTCAGTGAGCCGGGCTTGTAGTATATACCGGAGTGAATCACGCCACTATTGTTGCCCGTTTGATGGTCGGCCAAGTGAGGCTCTTTCTCCAGTAAAAGAATTTTCAAATGTGGGTATGCAAGTTGAATTTTATAGAGCGTTGCCGCGCCAACAATGCCTCCACCAATAATTACAATGTCGAATGTTTTTTCCACGCCTCGAATATACTCGTGTCTTGATAAAACGAACGTGTATCCATTTTTCGAAATCAACCCTTGAGCTGTATGTTTATGCCATGAAAACCACGAAGAGGGCGCAGCACGCTTGGGCTATGTACGACTGGGCCAATTCTACCTATAACCTGGTGATTGGCACTGCAATTTTCCCCATTTTTTATACCAGCGTAACCCGCAACGCCGACGATGGTGCAGAAGGAGATTTGGTTTTATTCTTCGGAGCTCTGCTAAAAAATACTGAAGCGCTTTCGTATGCACTGGCTTTGGGAATGTTTCTCGTGTGCTTGCTTGCGCCAACGATAGCAGGTCTTGCCGACTACCTGGGGAAGAAGAAGTTTTTCATGCGCGCTTCATGCTATGTCGGAGCAACAGCATGCGCTTCGCTTTACTTCTTCGATGTCAAGCACCTCGAGTTGAGCATGATTAGTATTGTACTTGCATGCATCGGTTTTTGGTGCAGCTATGCTCTATACAACTCTTTCCTTCCCGAAGTGGCCGCGCCGAATGAGCAAGACAAACTGAGTGCAAGGGGTTATTCATTGGGTTACATTGGAAGTGTTTTGCTGTTAGTTATCAATCTCATCATGATTAAGGTACTTGGCATTAATGCAAGATGGTGTTTTGTAACAGTTGGAATTTGGTGGGCGGGATTTGCACAGTATACATTCTACCATTTACCTGAAAAATCGACAGGAAATAAATATACACGCAGCGTTTTGTCCAATGGATATAACGAGTTACTGAAGGTTTGGAAGCAACTCACGCATAGCCCTGTTTTAAAGAGATATCTGCTCAGTTTTTTCGTGTTCTCGATGGGTGTTCAAACCATTATGCAGATGGCTTCGCTTTTCGGAACTAAAGAAATTGAGCGCATAGATGAATACGGCAATATGGTAATGGGCCTAGACGATGGTCAGTTGATAGGGGCAGTCTTATTAGTTCAACTCATAGCAATACCCGGCGCTATGGTCTTTGCCCGGTGCAGCAGACGATTAGGAAATATTACAACATTAATTATTGCATTGGTTATTTGGGCTGCAATCTGTATTACATCCTACAAATTGGTGCATACACCGGTTGATTTTTATGTTGCTGCGGCATGCATAGGATTTATCATGGGTGGCACACAATCGCTGGCACGCAGCACCTATTCGAAGCTACTCCCACAAACACATGACCATGCATCCTTTTTCAGTTTCTATGATGTAACTGAAAAGATTGGACTCATCATTGGCCTTCTGACCTTTGGGTATATTGAAGGCGCATTTGGAAATATGCGCACCAGTATTCTCGCGCTTATTACATTTTTCATTGTGGGATTGCTTTTGCTTTTGCGCGTTCCGCGAAGACAAGCATCAGCATAACACTCCAATCATCAGCACCAATCCCCCCAGCATTACCAACTTAATCCATCGACTTACTTTACCAAAGTCAGATGAAGATTTGGCTGTGTACACCCTATAAAGTGCAACCAGCATGGGCAGCACCAAACAGCCCAGTAGCCAGAAGATGTCGGTAATATTCGTCATGCGAAAAGAACATGCAACAACCATTGCAAAAAAGACGGTTATCCAACCAATTACATATCGCTTCGTGTTTCGTATACCCCAGAGAATAGGAATTGTTTGATAATGTTCACTGCGATCGCCCGGTTCATCTTGAACATCCTTCACCACTTCACGAATCATGGTCAGTACAAAAGCAAATGCCGATACGCCGAGAATCCACAACCAGGCATGGCTATACAATGAGTCATTTGAATAAATAGCCAGCGAAAGTTGCTCGCGAAGAATTTGCAAATCGCAGATCACAGCAAAAACCGGAACCAGCGCAGTGCATAGGGCGACAATTAAATTACCAATAAGAGGCTTCTTTTTGAAAACAGGTGAATACCACCACAACATGAAAGTTGTAGCAAGCGGAAATAACAACACTCCCCAATAATGATAGCTTGCTGCAACCCAAAAAACCAATAGAAAAGACAGAATATTCAACCCCTGATGGATGAGTATAGCATGCTTTCGGTTAATTTTTTTACCAACAATGATCCGATCCGGCTTATTGATTTTGTCAACGCGCTGATCAAAGTAATCATTGATAACATTCCCTGCTGCAGTTACCAAAAGCGCAGAAAGCACGAGGGCTGAAAAGTGTAATGGACTCAACTTCAACGAATCAATGCCGCCCTTGGATAATACTTCCGCTAAAACAACATACCGAGAAATGTACATAGTCACGGCAACAATGAAGAGGTTCACAGGACGGGAAAGCTGTATCACTGATATGAGTCGCACGGATTGTTGAATTTTTGTGGACAAAGTTGAATAACAACTAGTATACATTCGCAATATAGGCGAAAAGAAAATGGAAACTAATCTGGTGGAAACAGCTCCTGCTCAAATAGAAACTGTGCATGCTTTAATCTTTGGAAAACATGATTACATCGTAAGCAATGTTCAGACTCATTTAGAAAAAGCTGAGTTTCGCTGCTCCTGCACAGTAGTGCTCTCGCAAGCATTGGATTATTTAAAGTCTAATCAACCTCAGTTAATCGTTATTGGAGGCGGTGTTGACCCGCACGATCGAATTAAAATTCAGGATAGCATAAAAGAATGGGCGCTCTCCACCCGTGTAGTGGAGCATTTTGGAGGCCCTGCTACTGTGCTGAATGAAGTGCGCGAAGCATTGCGCAAATTCTGACTTATTTATCGAGGAGGCTCGCGGATTTGTACACTTTATTCTCGCCCAGCTTGTGCAGCGAGTAGGTGAAACCCGGGTGTATTGCAAAAGCTCCTATTTCTCCCGCCTTATTCACGGCTAGATACCCTACCTGAAAATCGGTATAATTAGCATGCTTGATTTTGATTCTATTCACTGCCTCTTCACACGCCTCTTGCGGTGTTGCTCCCTGGCGCATCATTTCCACCACCAAAAAAGATCCGCACGTGCGGATTACCGCTTCGCCCAAACCGCTCGATGTTGCAGCACCAATTTCATTATCAACATACAACCCCCCACCAATTACCGGGCTGTCGCCTACTCTGCCGCGCATTTTAAATGCCATACCACTGGTGGTGCATGCCCCGGCCAAATCGCCGTTCGCATCCATAGCTAGTAACCCAATCGTATCGTGATTTTCGATGTTGATGATCGGTTTGTATTGACTTGTTTTCAGCCATTCCTTCCATGCCTTTTGAGATTCCTCGCTCACGTAATCATCATGCTTGAATCCTTCTGAGATAGCAAACTGATAAGCTCCCTCACCGACTAAAATGACGTGAGGCGTTTTTTCCATGACGCGTCTAGCGACTGATGCGGGATGTTTGATGTGCTCCAAAAACATCACACTTCCCGCATTTCCGGCGCTATCCATGATACACGCGTCAAGTGTCGTATGCCCATCCCGATCGGGGAAGCCACCCAATCCCACAGTTAGGTTAGAAAGATTCGCCTCGGTATCATTCACACCTTTCTCAGCCATATCGAGAGCATTGCCTCCGGCAAGCATGGCTTTCCAGGCAGCCTCATTGGCAGGAATACCGGCATCCCAAGTGGAGAGCACAAGCCCCTCTTTAAAAATTGGCGGAGTTTCGGGAGTTTCTTGCGCTTGCGCAAAAAAACGAGTGAAGGCGCCCAATCCTAATCCAAGGCCTGTAGCAGCCGACGCCTTGATAAATTTCCTGCGATCGGACATAGTCAATTCGATTTTGTGGCGGGAAGGTAAGCGAAAGAAACTGTTCAGCTTACCATTTCTCGCTGCAATGTTTCAACGGTATCATCCGGAAGATTCCTTAAATCGAGGTACATCAGACCATCCAACGCATTGTTGAATTTCGGATCACAATTGAACGCAACAATTTTAGCATTTTGCTGCAAGTACTTTTTCAGCAATACCGGCATGGTAAAACTCGCGGGTTCAATTTCACTGATTATCCGATCCATTTTTTTTATATCGCTCTGGGTGGCATTCAGCAGAGCTTCCGTGTCGACTTTTTTGAATGTTGGCTTGTATGCATTCTTAGGTGAAACACAACTAGCCAGCGCGTCATCAAAATAGTGCTTCGTAATAAATTGTATAATCAATTCTTTACTTACCTCTTGGTATTGATTGCTAATCGAAACAGGACCGATGATGTAGCGGAACTGTTTGTTCGCCAGAAAATAATAGAGGATTCCCTTCCACAAAAGAAATAGCGACAATCGATGTTTTTGATATTCCTGCACAATGAAAGAGCGTCCCAGTTCGAGTGATTCATGGAGCATTGAATCAAAGCCCGCTTTCATTCTGAACAGAGAAGAAATGTAAAATCCGCTTTTTCCATAGCGTTCCATTATTTGCTTGCCGTTTCCAACACGATAGGCACCGACAATTTTAGAAGCTTTCGAATCCCATAAAATAAGATGGTTGTAATACAAATCGTATTCATCTAAGTCAATGCACCTGTTAGTGCCTTCACCTACCGAACGAAATGTTACTTCCCGCAGTCGACCAATTTCTCGCAGACACATGGGTATGCGGTCGCTCCCGACTACATAGCAATTGAAATGATCATAGCTCAGTGTTTTACAATCCTCAATTGAGTATATCTCTTTAGCGATTAGATTCGAATCTACAGGCGCAATAATTTCCTCTTGTGATTTAGTCCTGCGAAACATTCGGAAGTAATCGCGTTTAACATCCAATGCGCTTCCGAGTGCATAGGTTTTAGCCCTCAGATATCGCCCATATTGATCCAACGACAAGAACATTTCCGTGTCCTTAGGTTGAATGGGCTTGCCAATTTTCATGCGGATGCTATGCCCCTTTTTACGCAGCATTTCTGAGGGAAGCGCCAGCGTGCGAAGATTGGGATGTATCATTCCCAAAAGTTGAAATAATCTCGAATTGCGACCATCGAAATAGAGCGGTATGACAGGAACGCCCGCATTGCGAACTATTTTGATTGCCGAACTTGCCCACTTCTTATCAGCCACTGCATGCATTTCACCTTGGTAAGCGCTGACTTCGCCAGCGGGAAAAATTCCGAGAGGCCCACCTGCATCGAGATGCTGTTTTACAGCTTTCAAACCACTTAGGTTGGAATATGCCTCTCGACGAGTTTCGAACGGATTGACGGCAACAAAGTAATCCTTGATAGGCGCCACATTCTGCAATAAAAAATTAGCCATCACTTTGAAGTCCGGACGCACTCTGGCGATTGCCAAGATCATTGCCAACCCATCCAATGCACCAAAAGGATGATTGGCGACCACAATGAATGGCCCTGTTCGAGGAATATTCTCTAATTGTTTTTCTTCGAGCTCAATCGAAATGTCGAGCTCACTAAACAACGCCTCAATACTTTCTAGTCCGGGAGCAGAACACATGTGGTCGTACAACTCATTTACCCGATCAATACGCGCTACCTTACTGAGTAACGCGATTAGCAGATTGTCTTTCGGCAAACGTGTTGCTGCTGCAAGAGCATCTGAGGTAATGAGTTTTTTAGTCAGCATCGCTATTCAACCAACACGGGCCTGGTTTGTCGTGTTGTTTCGGTTTGTATTATAATTTGATAGACACCAGGCGCAAGAGACTCCGCATTGAAGAAGAAATTCGTATCGCCCCGGCGCAACAATCCATCGTGAATAATCGACACCACTCGACCTGTGAGGTCAGCAATACTTATGGTTGCAACGTTGGCGCGAAGCGAGTTCACCTCGACGCATGTAATGGATGATGCAGGATTAGGATAAATCCGATTAATGCCGGTTGAACTGAATTCTTCTATGCCCACTGTGCTGCCCAATATTTCAAATGACCAAAAACCTGTCGGAGCGGGCATGGGTCGCACCTGTATCTTACCGCTTACAGATTCACCCTCTATGAAATACTCTATGATAGATCCGGTTGCCTGTGCCGGAATGGAAGCCTCCCAATTGGAGCCGTTATCAACCATATCAACATTAGAGAAATCGGTCGTGCCACTCAACCGCCAATGGAGAGTAGCGCGCTCAACTCCTGAGCGATGACTTAAATAAGCAGAAATAAAATAGGGGTTCAAGTTGTCGAACGTGTCGTCCAAAGGCTGGTGGGAAATAAGTAACGGATCGGCCACACCCACCGTGTGTGTAATACAATGGATAGCACCACTCTGTGCTATAATGTTATTGCCTGTGTTATCACAATCAATACCTACCAACGTATATCCCGGACACACTTCACCCCATATCCGCATCGCAGTAGTATCATATTGTTCGCGATACGTGGGAATGATAATCGTATTATTAACGAAAACAGCATTGGTATATGTTCTATATGCCCCATTGTTGTCCGGATAATTACCCTGTGTACTCGGAGGTGCAGGTATGCGCACAACTCTGAAAGGCGTCCCAAATTTGCTGGTGTAATTGCTCAATACGTAGTTAATGTTGGCGTTGATCTGTGGTCCGTCGGCCACACCTGCCGGATATTCTGAAACCAAGAGTGTCTCTTCATCCACTAGCTTCATATGCATATCGATATGATGGATTCCATCATAAGGTAACGTTGGCATTTTAATGTAGGTGTGAATACCCATGAACTGCTCCAGTATGTTATCTATTTCGTTCTCTGTATGTGTAGGATAAAAGATTGCGTAGTCGCCATCACCATCATTTTCCTCGACCACGAGTTCAGATGCGAAAGCTGTTCCGAATCCGTCACTCATGTAATTTCCTCCTGTGTTGACAAGATCATAGGGCGGCTCAGAGGTTTCATACAATTCTAAATTCAACTGATCCGCAACATATGCAGGCGAGGAATTATCATTTGGCCGATTGCGATTGTAGAGCCAGTCGACCAATATCAGTGAGTCTACTTCATTGCCATAAACAGGATTGGCCGCATAATCGCGCAACCAAATACTATCGTAATTGGCATCAACAATCGTAATGTTATTTAGGCTGGTAAAGGCAGCTCCACCGGTGTTGGAAGAAAGCAGGTAATCTTCAGTACCCTGAACATCATCACTCAGAATTATTACCTGAGTCTCCAAGCTCGCGGCAGCCACAATCTGCTTCAGTATTGCGGGAAAAGACGTCCATGCAATTGTGAGGGCCTGCACCTCTTCCCACTCGGCCATTGCACGTAAGTTGGAAAAGTTGGGAGGAGTGGTTTGTTGCCCCACAGAATTAGTTACGGTAAAAAGAACCATGAGTGTAGCATAAACCGCCTTCTTCATACAAGCAAAAGAATACCCTAAGTGTGAATGCATAGTTAACGATGTGCGTATTAAAGATTAATAATTAATATCATGTGCAGTAGTACTAAATGCAGCGCAATAGATACTATCTACGTAAGAAGAGTCACTGAATCCGATTTGTGTCTGCACCTGATACTTCAGCCATCGGTTTCCATATACCCTGCACGTAAAAGACGTATCGATGGATGCTGCTTGCCAGGTTTTCCAGCCATTCGAGCAACAATTGCAATTGAAGTTAGCATTTAAAAAGGTGAAGGACAGCCGATCCGATGGAACTCCGCCCGAATGAATAAAACGAAATGTTGTGAATGCCTCCTTATATAACTCAACATTCTGTGTTTCTGAAATGCCGTTTTCAAATGCATCCACATTCAACTCGATATCAGCGGTGATATAATTTGTTTTCTTAGCGATCAAACGAAGCGCAGCAAAATTTTCACGCTGCCAATTTCCCTCGTACATCCCATCTGAATTAGTCGTCGTTATAAGTGCTTTTTGGTAAGTATTACCGTAAACACCATTTTGAACTACCTGCTTCTCAATCGTTATTTCAGTTTCTGACAGTCCAAAACCTTCATCGGCATCTGTAACACGACCCTTAAGACCGTAAAACACTTCAGTATCCTTCCTACATGACCCAATCATGGCGATCAATACAATCAAACTTGTTATGCGTACAATTTTATACATGAAGAAATTTTCTGACGCTCCATATACCAACCAGGATAACGCCAAGCATACCACAAATGTAACGACTGAGCATAAAACCGATGAGGAGAGGGCCTGTGTTTATTTCTAAAACAAATCAATCCCAGATGAAATAACAAAGACCAATTCGGTGGTACCGAATGGAAATAAAAGCGATGAAGAATTATTTCTTGGTAAACTTCTCCGTTTGGTTATCGAAGCTTACCCAGTATTCACCCTTTCCAAGGGCTGAACAGTCAATGGAAGTGCCTCGTCCGCGTTTGACTACCTGCCCGAATACATTGAACAATTCATAGGTTGTTTCGTACGAAAAATAGACCGACTTCGATTTTTTATCGTACCTGTATGTAACGAGCTCTACTGTGCTGGTTACTTCGCAAACAGGAGATTTTCGAAGATCTCCTTCGAAGCTTTTTTGGACAACTCGAAATTTATTGAGGCCACTTGTAAGAGGTGTTTGAAAGCGGTAAACGTTTTTGACGTTTGTTCCATTACCCAATACTTCTCCGATGATGACCCATCGATTCCATTTATACTGCTGCACGATAAATGGAATCTTACCCATTTCCCCTGTTGTCTCCCAGGTAAGGGCGCCATTGATACCGCACGTTATGGAGGTACAAACGAACGTGGGCGAAGGCTCTAAGGCTCCTTGATTCAGAATTTTCGGGGTGCAGCCATCCTTGTGTTTGATGAGAATATTCACCGGGTCTCCATTTTTCAGACCGTAGATGGTCAAATCAATCTCGAAGGCTTGTGAGTTTATTTCATCGCTCGTAACCAGACCATTTACCAATACCTCATAGATGCAATATCCGATTCCATCGGGCGATGCCGCATTGATGACAAATATGTTACGTTGCTGATACCGACCCTCAAGCATAATGGTGCCCGCAGTGCAGCCCATATGTATGGCGAGCACAACTAACAATGCAATCCATCTTTTTGCCACTAGCGATTTCATAAAGCAAACCTGCAATCGGGTGCCTATAGTTTAATTTCGGTTAGGGGGCAAAAGTATCTAATTTGGCTTGAGTCACCGAAATGATTTCAGGAAAAAATTCGTCGAAGGTCGAAATAATAGCATTTTTATGCTCCTCAAAGGCCACAACTCCCTGCTCCAAAGGATTTTCAAA
>Ga0315902_10001787_pt1 | contig 34194 bp, 30 predicted proteins | sample LakEriMetagenome_9_FD_203523 | JGI IMG/M metagenome (GOLD analysis project Ga0315902, IMG submission 203523) | Freshwater fungal communities from buoy surface, Lake Erie, Ohio, United States - Buoy 12 MA117 | ecosystem: Environmental > Aquatic > Freshwater > Lake > Lake biofilm | place: USA... | reverse complement strand
CATGGCAGAGAAGAGCGAATCCAAGAAGAGCGCAGCCGTTGAGCCAAAGGAGGAGGGGAAGCCCTCCACTGAGCGCAGTCGAGCCGTAGACGCGGCAATCCTCACCATTGAGAAGCAGTTCGGTCGCGGCGCGATCATGAAGCTCGGCTCGCGCGAGCGTCTCGCAATTGATTCCATCCCAACCGGAGCGATCTCACTCGACATCGCCCTCGGTGTTGGTGGCCTTCCAAAGGGCCGCATCAGCGAGATCTACGGGCCAGAATCGTCGGGTAAGACCACGATTGCCCAGCACATCATCGCCGAGGCCCAGCGCCGCGGTGGCGTTGCCGCCTTCATTGACGTTGAGCACGCACTTGACTCGGCGTACGCCGCACAGACAGGCGTGAACGTGAACGAGCTCCTGGTAAGCCAGCCAGATACCGGCGAACAGGCCCTCGAGATCGCAGAGACGCTGATTCGTTCGGGCGGCGTTGACATTGTCGTTGTCGACTCGGTTGCGGCACTTGTGCCACGCGCCGAGATCGAGGGTGAGATGGGCGACTCGTTCGTCGGTATTCAGGCGCGCCTCATGAGCCAGGCGCTCCGTAAGCTGACCGGTGCGGTCGCCCGTTCAAATACGGTGCTCCTCTTCACCAACCAGCTGCGCGAGAAGATCGGCGTCATGTATGGCAGCCCAGAGACGACCCCTGGTGGTCGCGCACTGAAGTTCTACGCCTCGGTGCGCCTCGATATTCGCCGAATCGAAACGATCAAGAACTCCACGGAAGCCGTTGGCTCCCGTGTGCGCGTTAAGGTGGTGAAGAACAAGGTGGCCGCACCGTTCCGCATCGCCGAGTTCGACATCATGTACGGCGAAGGAATCAGCATGGCTGGCGGGCTTCTCGATGTTGGCGTTGCTGCCGATGTGATCTCCAAGACCGGGGCCTGGTTCAACTACGGCGATGTTCGCCTCGGCCAGGGTCGAGAGCAGTCGAAGGAGTTCCTCAAGGCGAATCCTGAAGTTGCGGCGGAGATTGACGCGAAACTGCGTGCCCTCTCCACAACGCTTGAGGTGCCAGTCGCCGTCGCTCCCGAAGCGGAGTAACGATTCGTCGTGGCGCGCCGCCGCGACCCTGAAGCGCAGAAAGCCCGCCGAGCAGCGGCAGAGGCCTCCGATGTATTGGAGGCAGCTGCACGCTCGCTCAGCGGCGCACCGCGCTCGCGTAAGAGCCTTGAAGAGCGCCTGATTACGGCGGGGTATCCCGAAGACCACGTGCGTTCTGCTGTCGCACGCCTCGTTGAGATCGGTCTCATCGACGATGAACGGTTCGGGCAAGCGCTTTTAGATTCGCGTGATCGGTCGCGGCAGCGGGGTGATCGCGCCCTCCTTCAGGAGCTAAAGCGGCGCGGCATTGACGAAGAACTGGCGCAGCGTCTGCTGGCCCAACGTGCGGCAGGGGAGTCACTCGGGGCAGAACCTGTTTGGGGGGCGACCCTGCGAATCGTCGAGGAGCAGGCTGAAGGGGCCGAGGAGCGCGCCGCACGAGCCGCCCTGGCAAAGATGCGCCTACGCGGCGGAGATGCCCGGGCGGAGGTGCAGCGGCTCGCGCAAGGGCTGGCTCGCCGTGGTTTCCCCAGTGGTCTCTCGTGGCGCCTCGCCCGGGAGCGAGTGCAAGCGGAGGCTCAAACCACCCTGGCCGAGGGCGACCCCGAAGCGGAGTAGCCCCGCCACGCTCGGCAGCCCGGGCGTTTGACCGATCTGACGGCTAGGCGTAGCCTCTCCTCCCCAGCCTTTGGCTGGATTTGTGACCTATTTACCGCGAGCCGGGCCGCGGGGCCAGCCTGGCAGGAGAGAGTCATGCCTGATTTGAACGGGATCGCCCCCGTGTTGATCGCCCTATTCGGCGTAGCGGCTGGGCTTGTGCTTCGAAGCGTCATCGCCGCAGCCTCAATTCGAGCCGCGAACCGTAAGGCCGCGGCCATCCTCGAGGAGGCACGACAGCAGCAGAGCGCCCTGGTGATCGGCGCTAAGGGCGAGATCTCACGATTGCGAGCTGAAGCCGAGCTGGCGCAACAGGCTGATCGCGCGGCGGCAGCTGCTGAGGCTGAGCGGCTCCGACTCCTGGAAGTAACGTTGGGTGAGCGCGAGGCGTTCTATGCTGGCCGGGAGGTTGCTATCGCAGAGCGCGAGCGCGCCCTGGTGGACGAATCGGTTGCCCTAGATGTCGCTCGAGCAAACGTCAACACACGCCTTGCAGAGGTCGCCGGACTCGATCCGGAAGCTGCTCGAGCCGAAGTGCTCTCGCGATTCACTGAAGAGGCCGAACGTGAGAGCAAGCGTCTCCAGGCAACCCTGGAGCGACGTGCGCAAGAGGATGCAGCCGATAGGGCCCGAGACATGATCTTGACTGCGATGCAGCGCGTTGCGGCGGATCACAGCGCCGAGCACTCCGTGACGCACGTGAAGCTCGCTAGCGACGAGATGAAGGGTCGCCTCATTGGTCGCGAGGGGCGCAACATTCGTGCTCTTGAGGCCGCCACTGGTGTCGAGCTGCTGATTGATGAAACCCCACTCCAGGTGACGCTCTCATCGTTCGACCCAGTGCGTCGCCAGGTGGCGCGTGTTGCTCTTGAGCGTCTCATGCAGGACGGCCGCATCCACCCGATCCGCATCGAAGAGATTGTGGCGAAGGCCCAGAGTGAGGTTGATGCCGACGCACTGAAGAATGGTGAGGCCGCCGCACTCAAGGTAGGCGTGACTGGTATTCCAACGGAACTGTTGCGCATCCTCGGCCGACTGCAGTGGCGCACCTCGTTCGGACAGAACGTCTTGCTGCACTCCATTGAAACCGCACAGGTCGCAGGCGCTGTCGCTGGCGAGCTTGGCATGGACATTCGCGCCGCAAAGGTTGGCGGACTGCTCCATGACATCGGTAAGGCGCTCGACCATGAGATTGAAGGCACCCACGCGGCGATCGGCGCCGATCTGGCGCGTCGTCATGGCATGCCGGAGGGGATCGTCAACGCGATCGCTGCACACCATCAGGAGGTGGAGTGCACCGCTCGCGAGGCGCCAATTGTGCAGGTCGCAGACGCGATCAGCGCGGCACGACCTGGTGCACGTGGCGACCAGGGTGAGGCACATCTCCGTCGGCTGGAAGACCTACAGCAGATCGCTCTCGGATTTGAAGGAGTCGAGAAGGTCTATGCCGTGCAGGCTGGCCGCGAGGTTCGCATTCTCGTTCGACCTGATCAGGTCACCGACGAACAGGCACGCACGATCGCCCACGAGGTGGTCAAGCGCATCGAAGAGCAGCTTGCCTATCCGGGTCAGATCCGCGTGACGGTGATTCGCGAGACGCGGGCGGTTGATTACGCCCGATAGCATGCCGATCCTGCCGATCCTCGCGATCGGTGGTCCTACCGCGGTAGGGAAGAGCGCCGCTGCGCTTGCGCTCGCGGACGCCCTTGACGCTGCGGGGGTAAGTTCCATCTTGGTGTCGGCAGATTCACGCCAGGTCTTTCGTGGCTTTGACATCGGTACAGACAAGATCAGCGCTGAGATCCGAGCGGTTCGCCCGCATGCCTGCATCGATATTGCCGAGGCGAGCGACGCCTTCACCATGTATGACTGGCTTGACGCCGCACGTGCCGCCATTGCCAGTCACGCCCAATCGAGCGGGGGAGCAGGGATTGCCATCGTGGTTGGCGGAACCGGTCTCTACCAGCGTGGCCTGCTCAAGGGATTCCTCTCCGGGGGAGCACGTCCGAGCAACCCCCTCATTCGTGAGCAGCTTGAGTTGCAGTTCTCGAATGTAGGTCGCGAACCGCTCGACAAGGAGCTTCGCGAGCGGAATCCAGCTGCGGCAGATGCCGTTGCTACCGCGAGTGCACGGCGCCTCATTCGAACGCTGGAAATCGTTCGCCTTGGGGGTGACCCGCTCGCCGAAGAGGAGAATCCGTGGTCTGCGCCAACGGCATACGTGCAGATTGACGACGTGGATTTTGAGCGACACCGTGCGGCAATTGCTGCACGTGTACGCGCGCAGTTCGATGGAGGGCTCGTCGAAGAGACTGCACAGCTGGCGGCACGCCTTCCAGCTGAAACTCCAGCCCTCTCTGGCATCGGGTACCGCGAAGCACAGGCGTATATCGATCAAACAATGGACCGTGAGCGCGCCATCGGCACGGCGGCAACACGAACATGGGCGTATGCCCGCCGACAGCGCACCTGGTACCGCGGTGAAGAGCTGGCAGAAACGATTGCAACCGATGGGCGATCTGCAGAAGAGGTTGCGCAGAGCCTCCTTCCGCACGCGCTGCGAATCGCGGTACGCTAGAGGGACAGTGACGAAAAGAACTGCACCGATTGACTTGACGCCCGCGCCAGAGCGCGCCTTTCTGATCGCAGTGGACACTGGCAGTGATGTTGGCTGGCCGGCGGAGGATAGCCTTCAGGAGTTGGCGAGTTTGGCGCGCACCGCAGGTGCTGAGGTCGTTGGCGCCGAATGGCAGCAGCGCCGCCACCCTGATCCGGATACCTATATCGGCGCAGGCAAGGCACAAGAGCTGCTCGCAGCAAAGGTTGAGACGGGCTTCACGGTGCTGATTGCGGATGACGAACTCTCACCAACACAGCAGCGTGGCCTAGAAGAGGTGCTCGGTGTCAAGGTAATTGACCGCAGTCGACTCATCCTTGACATTTTCGCGCTGCACGCGCGTACACGCGAAGGACGACTGCAGGTAGAGCTTGCACAGTTGGAGTACCAGTTACCTCGCTTGACCAAGCTGTGGACGCACCTTTCACGCACAGGCGGCGGAATTGGCACGCGCGGCCCTGGCGAATCACAACTTGAAACAGACCGCCGGCTCATTCGAGATCGCATCTCCGTAATGAAGGCGCGAGTTGACCAGGTTCGTCGCAGCCGTGAGACAGGCGCAAAGAGCCGCACCACACGCGGTGAGCCGACCGTTGCCATTGTTGGCTACACAAATGCTGGTAAGTCAACGCTGCTCAATAGCCTTGTGGGAAGCAACGCCGTCCTCGCCGAAGATCGACTTTTCGCCACCCTTGACCCGACCAGCCGTCGCGTGCGGTTACCTGGTGGTCTCAACGCCATTGTCACGGACACCGTGGGATTCATCCATAAGTTGCCACACCAACTCGTTGACGCCTTCCGCGCCACCCTCGAAGAGGTTTCGCGCGCCGACCTGCTCCTTGAAGTAGTCGATGCTTCAGATCACCACGCCTTGGAGCACCGGGCCACGGTGCAGGCAGTCCTTGATGAGCTCGGTGCCTCTGAAAAGCCGCGCGTCATTGCAGCCAACAAGATCGACGCCGCGCAAATGCATCCGCGCGAGATTGACCCCGCGGCGCTCGGCGTCTCGGCGGCGACGGGGCTCGGTCTCGGCCCGCTGCGCAGCGCCATTGAGGAGGTCCTGCAACGCCAGGGGACCCCTGTCGACCTCCGCCTCCCATATACGGCAGTGGGGGAGGTTGAGGCGATTCGCGCCCGGGGCGGCATCCAGGTGGCCTACGACGAGGATGCCCTCCATGTCACAGGTTTTGCCACGGCCGAAATGGCCAGCGAACTCAAGCGATTGAAACGCAACTCGACTGCGAAACTGCTTTAAGCACGCATCTCAGTCCGGCACAGGCATCAGCGGGGGGTAACAACAGGGGGCGCGCCCATCCTGAGCCTCCTGCTCTCTTGGTTCCGATAATGATAGTTATGTGACAAAGCAGGCTGGGCGCTGAGCACAGAACGTCGCTATCCTCCCCCCATGCGGATTGAGTTCATCGCCCAGGCCGGAGTCAAGATCCACACCGCGCACGGCTCAATACTGTGTGACCCCTGGTTCAATCCTGCGTATTACGCGGGCTGGTTCCCATATCCGCGAAACGACAAGCTCGACCATACCGCGCTGGGAGCCACCGACTACCTCTACATCAGCCACCTGCATCGAGACCACTTTGACCCCGAGTGGCTCAAGGCCTACTGCAACAAGGACGCGGTGGTTATCCTCCCCGCTTACCCGCTCCCAGAGCTCAAGGAGGCCCTCGAAGAGCTCGGTTTCCATACGTTTATCGAGACGCAGTCGGGCGTCCCTGTGCGCCATGGTGGCCTCAGCATCGTCGTAGAAGCCCTCACAGCCCCCACAGACGGCCCCATTGGTGATTCCGCACTCCTCATCGACGACGGCGTAGAGCGCCTCCTGAACCTGAATGACAGCCGACCTACCGACCCTGATCGCCTCCTCGTCCAGGGGGCGATCGACATCTGTCTCCTGCAATTCAGCGGTGCGATCTGGTATCCGATGGTCTATGAGATGCCGGCGAAGGCCGCTGAAGCGCTTGCCAAGAAGAAGCGCGCCGCACAGTTCACGCGTGCAGCTCGATACGTTGAGATCATTTCGCCCCGTGTGGTGATCCCCTCTGCGGGACCTCCCTGCTTCCTCGATGACGAGCTCTTCCGCTGGAATGATGTCAACGACGCCGACGATTCGATCTTCCCCGACCAGCGCTTCATGGTCGAGCGACTGCAGGCTGAGGGTCAGGCGGCCGTTCTGATGCTCCCGGGGAGCGTTGGAGAGTTCAACGTTGATGGAATCTTCAACGTGCAGCATCTGCAGGGTGATCTGTCTGTGCAGGATGTCTTTGCGAACAAAGAGGTGTATTTGCGCAGATACGCAGCGGACATGGCCCCTGTCATTGCGGCCGAGAAAGCATCCTGGGCTGGGCCTCGTAGCAATTTGGTGCCTGAACTCAAGGCCTGGCTCGAGCCGCTCATGGCACTCGGCCCACGAGTCTGTGATGGAATCGGCACCGCGATCAAGATTCAGACAGATGACGAGGCGATCCTTCTTGATTTCCCTGAGCGGTCGGTCATTGCGGATGATGGCCGAGAGGTCGACTTCCGGTTCACGATCCCCCGCTACCTCTTGGACCACCTGGTACGCACACGCACGGATGACTGGGTCAACAGTCTCTTCCTCTCGCTGCGCTTCTCAGCGTGGCGCAAAGGTGCCTATAACGACTACGTCTACACCTGGTTCAAGTGCCTCTCGACGGCACGGATTCAGTATGCCGAAGGCTTCTATGCCGAGAATGGCCCGACCGAGGGAACGTTCGACCTGACTGGCTGGCAGGTCCAGCGCCGCTGCCCGCATATGAAGGCTGACCTCACCCGCTTCGGAACCACGGATGGCGAGACGCTGACCTGCAGCATCCATGGGTGGCAGTGGGATCTGGCAACGGGGCGCTGCTTAACCTCCGACGGGCACCCTCTCTTCTCTCGACCCCAGAGCGATGAGGCTAAGGCTCTCGCCGCTACAGCTGCCACGCAACCGCCACCCGGTCCCGATGTGACCGCCGGCTCACCAGAGGGTGCCTAGTCCCTCCCCCGCTTGCGCCAGCTACGGACTACGAAGCTGCGGTGAGTCCTCGGGCCAGTGCCGCAGCGAGCTCAGTCGACCGCCCGCCGCCCATCACCAAGACCACTGTCCCTGGGGTGATGCTCGGAAGCAGGGCAGCCGCAGTCTCTAGGACGGTCCCTGGCGCCGTTGCAGGTGTCCCTATCGCTGCGATTCGTTCGGCAAGATCGGCGGCGGAAACGCTCGTCCTGTCGAGGTCTCGGACGGCGAAGATATCTGCGACCACAACCCGGTCTGCCGAACTGCATGACTGGGCGAGGCCCTCGAGCAGCGCAGCGGTACGGTGGTACGTGAGCGGTTCGATTGCTAGCACTAGCGTGCGACCCGGATATCGCTGACGGACAGTTTCCATCGTGGCATCAATGGCGGTTGGATGGTGGCCGTAGTCGTCGAGAACGGTGATCGAGCCGTTGTCATAGCGCACCTCCATGCGACGCCCTACACCCCCAAATGTGGCCAGTGAGCGCGCAATGCCGTCGGCACTCCCCCCTGCACTTGCCGCAAGCGCGGCCACGCCAAGGGCGTTTGACGCGTTGTGTGCACCGAGAAGCCTAATCGGGAGTGGGCGCTGGAACAGTTCGCGCAGTGCTGGAGCCGCGGTAGCGGCTCGATCCGATAGGTGCTTGATGGTGATCGCAAAGCTCCCTTCACCGCGCGGTGTCACCTCTGCAGCAAGATCTACGACCTCTGCGCCGGCGGATGCTGAAGTTGAAAAGGTGTAGCAGTTGCCACCACCGACGGTGGCGAGTAGCGCTGTAAGCTCAGCGCCACCCTGGTCTCCAGCATTGATGAACACTACGCCGCTCTTTGCGGGATGGCTCACCCACTGTACAAACGTTGCAACAGCGGCCTGACGGTCAGCAAAGATATCGGGATGATCCCAGTCAACGTTCAAAATCAACGCACGGTCAGCGTTGTAGACATCGAAGTTGCCGCCGTATTCGTCTGCCTCAACGACAAACCCTGGACTGCTGCCGATACGAACAGGCGCGCCCGTAGGTGTGCCTAGATCTTCGCCAAGCGGGCCGCCAACAAAGGCGGAGAGATCAATCCCAGAGCGCATCAAGGCATCGAGCACCCATCCCGTCGAGGTGGTCTTTCCGTGGGTGCCAGCAACGCCAATCAACAAGCCACCACGCGTCGCCGCGGCATCGGCGATGACCTGCTGTACAGAGACCGCGTGAGCGCCTGCCTCCCGCGCCAGGAGCACCTCTGGGTGATCTGGCTGGGTGCTGGTGATCGCCTTCGAGATCGCCACCACGCTGTCGGCGTTCAGCGCTGCGCACACCTGGAGCACTTCTGGGCTGGCCGAGGAGCCAACGGGAATCCCGGCGTTTCGAAGTATCGCTGCAGACTCCCCCGCCAGCGCCTGGTCATACCCCGAAACCTGTAGCCCGAGCGCCTTGGCATGAAGCGCTGCAGCGAGTGCGGCTGTGCCGCCAACGCCAATAATGTGGAGTCGCAAGCCAGGCCGGAGCGGCACTCCCCCTCGCGAAGGCTCCAAGCCAGCAGTGATCTCGCTAATTGGGCGCGTCACAGGCTACCGATAGTTCTCAAACTGCAGCGGACGCTCAACATCGAGATCTTTGAGGCTCGCCATAACCTCTTGGAGTTCGTCGCGAGACTTGCCGGTCACACGTACCGCCTCACCCTGGATCTGCGTCTTCACCTTCGGGAAGGTATCGCGAATGAATTTGGCAATCTTCTTGGCCGCCACATCGTCTAGGCCCTTGCGCAACTTAACGTGGACACGGAGGGTGTCTCCTCCTGCCGCCTCAGCTTTCCCCCAGTCGTAGGTTCGCAAGTCAATGCCGCGCTTGACCGACTTTGACTCGAGGATGTCGCGAAGCGCCTTCAAGCGAAGATCGCCATCAACACGGATGACAAGTTCGCCCTTCTCCTCTTTGATCTCGGCGGTTGCATCGCGAAAATCGTATCTTGTCGCGATTTCGCGTCGCGTCTGGTCAAGTGCGTTCTTGAGCTCCTGCTCGTCATACTCCGATACGACGTCAAATGAGTTGTCGGCTGCCATGTGCTACCTCCTTGAAGATTTTTGCACCTGCCCCGTACTGAGGAAGGCATATGTTTCGGCCCCTGTGCCGCTCCCAAGTTCGCTTATGGTACGTCCGTTGAGCGCGATGAGAAGGGCGGAGTAATCCCCGCTGCGGATCTCTATGCGCTTCTCGCCCGTAAAGACGAGCCGCGCGCCTGGGGCGATGGTCTTACCTGAAACCCCAATGGTCGGATCAAGTTGCCCGTCAATCCACACGCGGATCCAGGTGGAGAGTGAGCCGCCGGTAATGCTCACTGTGACGCCGTTAAAGGAGACGTCTACCGTGCGAGTGGCTTGGCTGAGCGCCCCGTCGGCTGTGGTGATGCTGAAGCTGAGCGTCCATCTTCCTGCCGGAAGGGCGATTCCCCCTGTGGCGACCCCACTCGCATCACTCGTGATCGTGGCGGTGATGAGCCCCCCTGCGGTGTCGGTCGCAGCGATGCTGATCTCACTGTTGGGAGTCGTTTCGAGTGCGATCGGCACGTCGGCGTTCTCTATGGCGAGGTTGACGGACGGCTGCGTTACGGTGATTTCGGGGGCTACCTTATCTGGAAGGGCGACAACGAACACCCGTGCCTCTGTGGTGCTCGATTCGCCGCCGGTTCCGGGCTTCACGGCGCGAGCGACAACCTCCGTGCGACCCGTGCCGAGAGGAACAAGGAGGCTCCAGAGCCCGCTCTGGTCGGCCTGCGTTGTTACTCGTGCCCCCGCACTCGTGTTGATCACAATGCTGGCGCGTGCATCTGCCGTCCCCGCTAGTTTAAATGAAAGTGTCCCCGGCTCGAGGTTGCTGACCGCCTCAACCGGATAAGTGATGGTGATTGCGGGCGGCAGAACAAAACGTAGGAGCTGCAACACCATGAAACTACTGATCAGCAACACTGCGATGCCTAGGCCACCAAGTGCCAACACCCCCCTGGTAGAGCGAATGATGCTCGGCCGAAGGGAGACGAGGCGCTCCATTGCCGAGCTTCCCCGTTGCGAGCCTACAGGTGCAGGCACATCGTCACGAGTGGACTCCCCTTGCCACCCCGCTGCGACTGTGGCTGGGTCGAGCCCAAGATAGGCGGCGTAGGTGCGGAGTTGTCCGAGTGCGTAGATGCGCGGGGGAAGCTGGCTGTGATCCTCACGTTCAAACGCTTCAAGTATCGGAACACGAATTTTCAGCGTGGCGGATGCCTCTGCGATCGTCACGCCACGCCGCTCACGCGCCTGGCGCAGTCGATCACCAATCTTGGGGGCTTGGGAGAGGGCCTCCTCGGGCCGGCCTGGCTCTCGGGGGTTGAGAGGGGCCAGATCGTTCATCGCTTACGCCTCCTCCCCAGGTTCCCCCGCCGTGTTCGGCCCAGCCTCGCCACCCCCAGTGGCGCCACTCGTATCACTCGCAATCTTGTCGCGATTCACCACTCGTGCTGTTGAGCCATCAAAAGAGCCGATGTAGCCCTTATCTTCAAGCTGATCAATGATGCGCGCAGCCCTTGCGTATCCGATGCGAAGCCGGCGCTGCAGTAGCGACGCAGAGGCACGATCATGTTCGGCGACCACCTGAACTGCCTCATCAAAGAGGCGGTCCGCGGGCTCTTCGTCACGGCCGCGATCGGCTCCTCCGCCGCCACTACGTTCTGCAGCAGCAACAATCCCCAGTTGGTAATCGGGTAGCCCCTGTTCGCGCCAGTGGGTAACCACAGCGTTGATCTCTCGATCTGACACGAATACACCTTGCATGCGCGTGGGCTTAGGGGCATCCGATGGTTGGAAGAGCATGTCGCCGCGACCAATGAGGTCCTCAGCCCCCGGCGCATCTAGAACCGTACGCGAGTCAATCTGGCTCGCCATCGAGAAGGCAATTCTGCTTGGAATGTTCGCCTTGATCAGGCCCGTGACAACGTTGACCGATGGTCGCTGCGTTGCGAGGATCAGATGGATTCCAGTTGCACGCGCCTTTTGCGCAATGCGAACGATGGACTCCTCCGTTTCTCGTCCATCCTGCATCATCAAATCTGCTAACTCGTCGATGATGATCACGATGGAATACATTCGGTCGTTTACATCCTCACGACTGGCGTTGTACCCCTCAAGATTGCGAGCACCGGCGCTTGCAAACATGCGGTAGCGGTTCTCCATCTCGAGAACGGCCCACTTTAAGGCGGAGGCGGCCTTATCGGATTCGGTGATTACTGGAACGAGCAAGTGGGGTAGACCGTTGTATCCAGAGAGCTCAACGCGCTTCGGGTCAACCAGGATCATGCGTAACTCTTGAGGAGTTCGCGCGAAGAGGAACGACGCGATGATGGCATTGACCATCACACTCTTACCTGAACCCGTCGCGCCGGCGATCAAGAGGTGCGGCATGCTGGCGAGATCACGAACCTGAGGTGTGCCGCCGACGTCTTTCCCCAGCGCAAACGGGATTGTCTGTGTTGGCGTCCAAGATCCAGCCTTATCGGTCGGCGTCAGGAGCGGACTGAAGCGGATCGCCTCAGCCTCTTGGTTTGGGATTTCAATTCCAACGACTGCCTTTCCAGGGATCGGCGCCTCAATGCGAATTGAACGAGCGCTGAGTGCCATCGCAAGGTCATCGCCTAGGCCCTCGATGCGGCTAATGCGCACGTTCGGCGCAGGTGTCAGCTCGTACTGCGTAACGACCGGTCCAGGGTTCGCTGTGACCGAAATGATCTCGATGCCGAGATCGCGCAGCTTCTGCACAATGATTGCGGCATTGGCCTGGTGGATACTGGCATTCGGGCTGACAGCCTTTCCAGGCGCATCGAGAAGGTTTGTAGAGGGGAGCTCCCAGGAGACAGCCCCGTCCGCGCGGACCTTAGCTGCAGGTGCAGCGGCAGCGCTCGTCGCTGGGCTTTCGGCACCTCGCGGGGAGCCACCAGATCGTATGTTTGCGCCCCCCTGCTCCTCAGGGGCGTCTGTATCCGCCAGCTCAGTTGCGGGTGTGACGTGTAATGGCGGCACGCTGATGACTGGTCGACTCGCCGCTTCTGCGAGCGCCCGAGCCTCTTCCGCGGCGCGTGCAGCCTCCCGCTCCTGCATGATCCGTTCGCGTTCTGCAGCGAGTCTCTCGACGCCATCGCCAAGAACCTCTGCCCCCACCTTTGCTCCGGCAAAGAGGGTTGCGAAGAGCTTACGCACCGTGGACTCAGCGAGGATGAGCCCGATCGCGATGAGAACCCCGATCCATGCTGCGAACGCGCCGATGCCGGTGAGCAAGCTCGCAGCACCACCCCCAGCGATGTTTCCGATGCGTCCGCCATGGGTCGGAAAGACGATCTCAACGAGGGCAAGCAGGCCAACAATGGCGAGGAGTGACAGGGCAATGCGCAGCGGGACGCGCGAAGCGGTCGCGAGGCGGCGTTCGATCCACACAGCGAAGCTGATCAGCAGCACTGGTACCAGCCAGCGTCCCGCGCCAAACCATGGCGCAAGCACATCGCGAAGCACATCGGCGAGCGCCCCGCGACCTGGAAGAATCAAGCCGACAGCAAAGATGACACCCGTAACGGCAAAGGCAAGGGAGAGCAGCGTGCGGAGCGCCGAACGCGATGCGAGAGGACTACGTCGTGCCTGGCGAGTTGTGCTCTCCCCTCCCCGTTTCGCCATCGCTTAAACCTCCACCACCACAGGGACGACGAGTGGACGACGTCGCGTCTCCTTGCCAAGGAATCGAGAGACTGATTCGCTGAGCTGCGCCTTGATCAGACCCACCTCTGCCCCGCGATCGCCCTTGTGCTGGATCGCCCTCAGCGCGATGGTGATCGCCTCTTCAACGAGCTTGTTGTCTTCATCGCCGTTGAGGAATCCGCGGGTAACGAGCGCTGGTCGGCCGACAGGCTTGCCAGTTCGTGCATCAACGGTTGCGATCACAACGACAATGCCATCGTCGGCAAGGGTGCGTCGATCACGAAGAACGATTTCGCTGATCTCGCCAACTGAAGATCCATCAACAAAGACAGAGCCATGCTCAACTGGCTTGCCCCGTCGTGCGCTGCCATCAGCGGCGAATTCAACTGGCGTGCCGTTATCAATAATGAACACGGCGGATGGCGGGACTCCCATTTGGGTTGCAAGTCGACCGTGAGCCACCTGCATACGCATCTCACCATGCATCGGTACGAAGTACTTCGGCTTCGTGAGCGCAAGCATCATCTTCAGCTCCTCTTGCGAGGCATGACCTGAAACGTGTACCTGCGCAATGGAGTGATAGATGACGTTTGCGCCAGACTTGAAGAGATTGTCGATGGTGCGACCGACTGCCTCTTCGTTTCCTGGGATTGGCGATGCGGAGACAATCACGGTGTCGCCATTCTGAATCTCAACATTGCGGTGCTCTCCGTTCGCCATCTTCGCGAGGCCGGCCATCGGTTCGCCTTGCGCGCCGGTGGTGGCGATGACGAGCGGCTCTTTCGTGCGGCGCGCAATCTCCTCTTTGGCAAGGAGCGGGGTTGGGAACTTCAGATAGCCAAGGTCGCGGGCAATTTTGACGTTCTGTTCCATTGAGCGACCAACAACGGCGACCTTGCGGTGGAACTCGCCTGCCGCATCGAGCACCTGTTGGATGCGTGCGATGTTCGAGGCAAAGGTGGCGATTATCACGCGGCCTGGTGCGCTGCTGATGATCCCCTTGAACGCCTGACCAACAACCTGTTCGCTCGGCGTGTATCCAGGAGCTTCAGCGCGCGTGCTGTCTGACACGAGCGCAAGCACACCCTGTGCGCCGAACTTTGCCAGCATTGCGAAATCGGCCGTCTTCCCGTCGGCTGGAGTCTGGTCAAACTTGAAGTCGCCGGTGTGGATCACCGTTCCAACAGGCGAGTGAATCGCATAGCCCATGGCATCTGGGATGGAGTGGCCAACGCGGAAGGGCTCAATCGTGAACGGCCCCACTTCGAGACGGCCGCCCGGGTCGAGCGGTCGCAGCGGATTGGCGGTGACCTTGAACTCCTTCAACTTGTTGGCGAGGAGTCCGCGTGCAAGGGTGCTGGCGTAGACCGGCACACCGGGAAGCTCAGGAAGGATGTGCGGCAGAGCGCCGACGTGGTCTTCGTGTCCGTGTGTGATGAGGACCGCCTTTACGGCACTTCGGCGTGCTCGCAGGTAACTGATGTCGGGAATGATGATGTCGACGCCGAGGGTGGTCTCGTCAGGGAAGGCGAGGCCGCAGTCGACGAGGATGATCGTGTCCTGATACTCGTAGAGGTAGAGGTTCTTCCCGATCTCCCCCATGCCGCCGAGGGGGATGAGGCGCAGCGCGGGTCCGCTCGCAGACGCCTTGTGGGGCCGGCGGGTCTCCTGGGGGTGCCTCGCTTCAGCTGGTCGGCGTGCCGGTTGTGGGCGTCGCGTCATTCAGCCTCCCCTGTCGTCTTGGAACGGGGCCGAGTCGGCACCGAATCCACCTCGCGTAGGGTAGCCTCCCACGCCCCTTCGCGAGCATCCGCATTGAGATACGCCCGCAAGGCCGCCATGTCGCGCTCCAACGTGGGTCGCAGGCTCCCGTTGTGCAGCGCTGCAGCAGGGTGGTAGAGGGGAAAGAGCACGCCACCTCCATGCTGGACCCCTAGTGTCTGTGCGTACGGACTCCCGTGTACCTCGGCGATCTTCGCGCTGGGTGCAAAGACAGCAAGGGCGTGCCTCCCGAGGGTCGCAATGACGCGTGGCTGGAGGGCCTGCAACTGCCGTGCGAGGAGTGGGGCACATGCGGCGATTTCCGATCGCTGAGGGTTGCGGTTCTCTGGGGGGCGGCACTTCACCGTATTCAGGATGAACACTTCCTCGCGGCGAAGGTTGATGGAGGCCAGGAGGTCATCGAGGAGGCGGCCAGCGGCACCCACAAACGGCCGTCCAGCCAGATCCTCTCGTGCGCCAGGGGCTTCCCCAACAAAGACCAGCGCTGCCGTAGGGCTCCCCTCGCCGGGGACTGCCTGCGTTCGCGTCTCCGAGAGGCCGCAGGCCGTACAGGTGGAGGCGTCGCGGGCTACCGAGGCGAGCTCAAGCGCGACCCTATTGGGCGTCGTGGTTCGCTCCATGGACCAAGTTCATACTGACTAGAAGTTCGGCAATTTCCACGGCGTTCGTTGCTGCGCCCTTTCGGACGTTGTCGCTCACCACCCAAAAGGCCAGCCCATGTTCAACGCTGGCATCAGTGCGGACACGTCCCACGTAGATCTCGTCGCTACCCGCCGCGGCGGCCGCCAGTGGGTACGAATGGTTCGCGGGGTCATCAACAACGGTTACCCCCTTCATCGAAGCAAAAGCGGCACGGGCCTGGTCGGGGCTGAGTGCGCGGGAGAGCTCAACATGCACAGCCTCTGAGTGGCTCCGCTCAACGGGGACACGCACTGCGGTTGCAGAGATGCGGAGCTTCGGAAGGTTAAGGATCTTCCTGCTCTCGTTGACAACTTTTGTCTCCTCTTTGGTTGAGCCATCCGGAAGGAAAACATCAATGGCGGGGATCGGGCTCGACACAACGGCGTGCGGGTAGATGGTTGAGGTGGCGTTGCCACCGTTTACTACGGTGACACGCTGCTGATCTAGATCCGCTACCGCCTTTGCGCCCGCACCAGAAACGGCCTGGTAGGTCGCAACAACGACGCGTTCGAGTCCGGCTGCATCGGAGAGCGCCTTCAGCAGTGGAGCGAGCTGCATTGTGGAGCAGTTCGGATTCGCGATGATGCCGTTGTGGTTGCTGAGGGCACCAGGATTTACCTGGGAAACAACCAAGGGAACAGCTGGGTCCATGCGCCATGCGCTGGAGTTGTCGACAACGACGCATCCGCGGGCGGCGGCCTCCGGTGCATACGTCAAGCTTGCTGCCCCGCCTGCACTGAAGATTGCGATGTCTACGCCAGCGAATGAATCAGGTTGCACCTGTTGTACTGGGATATCGGCGCCGCGGAAGCGCACGGTACGTCCGCCACTCGTTGATGCGAGCGGAACGAGCGTGCGCACAGGGAAGTTTCGCGCCTCAAGGACGGAGATCATGGTTTGCCCAACGAGACCGGTGGCCCCCAGTACTGCGACCACGTAGCCTTCAGATCGCACAGCGCTGTTCATGCTGCCCAGTATACGACTGAGGACCTGCGGAAAAACCGCAGATCCTCAGTTGTCTCCCTAAAGCAAAGGGGCACTGTTACTCCTGAGGCGCGGCCTTGTGACGCTGCATGGCGGCGCGGCGCGACAGGTTAACGCGACCCTGGCGGTCTACTTCGGTGACCACAACCATGATCTCGTCGCCCACAGCAACTTCATCCTCAACGGTGTTCACACGATAGTCCGCGAGCTCGCCGATACGGACGAGGCCTTCCTTGCCTGGAAGGATCTCGACGAAGCAGCCGAAACCCATGATGCGGGTCACCTTACCCATGTAAAGCGCCCCGAGCTCAACCTCTTTGGTGATCCCGTTGATTGCATCAAGGACGCCCTTGGTGCGCTCTGGGTCAGCCGAAGCGATCTGCACGGTGCCGTCGTCCTGCACATTGATGTTGACCTGGAAGTCATCCTGCAACTTGCGGATGACCGCGCCACCCTTACCAATGATGTCGCGGATCTTCTCCGGATTAATCTTGATCGTGGTGATGCGTGGAGCGAAGTCAGAGAGCTCTGGTCGAGCTGTGCTGATGATCGCATCCATCTTGTCGAGGATCTCGAGGCGCGCCGCGAGCGCATCCTTGAGGCCGGTGCGAATGATCGCCCCGTTAATCCCCTGCACCTTGATGTCCATCTGCAAAGCGGTGATCCCCGTGCGGGTTCCCGTCACCTTGAAGTCCATGTCGCCGAAGGCATCCTCTTTGCCGAGGATGTCCGTGAGGACGATGAACTCGCCGTCGGGCTCTGACATCAGGCCCATTGCAGCACCAGCGACCGACGCCTTGAGCGGCACGCCGGCATCAAGGAGCGAGAGGCTCGAACCACAGGTTGAGGCCATTGAGGTCGATCCGTTGGAGGTCACGCACTCCGAAACAACTCGGATGGCGTATGGGAACTCCTCGATCGATGGGAGCACTGGGATCAGTGCGCGCTCGGCAAGGGCTCCGTGCCCAATCTCGCGTCGCCCTGGGCCACGCATCGGCTTGTTTTCGCCGGTGCTGTATGGCGGCATGTTGTAGTGGTGGATGTAGCGCTTCTCGGTGACCGGCGAGATCGTGTCGAGGCGCTGCCCCTGTGCCACTGGGCCGAGTGTCGCAACGCTTAGGGCCTGGGTCTCACCGCGGGTGAAAAGGCCTGAACCGTGTGCGCGTGGAAGGAGGCCAACCTCTACCGAGATCTTGCGGATCTCATCAGCCTTACGGCCGTCAAGGCGAATCCCCTCTTTCATCGTGAGGTTACGTGCGGTCTTCTTATGCATCCAGCCGAAGAGGTTCTTGCCGACACGCGCCTTGCGACGTGCCGCTTCGAAGATCGCCTTTGGCTCGCCCTTACCGCTGCGTGCGGCGCGGATCGAATCGGCGATCCCCTCCTTCAAGGTCGCGAGTCGACCTGGGAGTTCGTTGGCGAGGAAGAGCAAGAGCTCAGCTGTTGCTTCCGCATCAGCAGCTGCTCGATGGTTCGGAGTTGTCGCTGCGCCATAGACGCGGGCGAGATCTCCAAGCTTGAACGATTCGCTCTCTGGGTACGCCTCCTTGAAGAGGACGTAGGTGTCGAGGTAGCTCCCCTGCTCGGTCGCGAAGGTGCGACCCTTGCCGAGTGCCTCGTCGAGGAAGGCGACGTCAAAGCCGAGGTTGTGGCCGACAAGGATTGCACCCTTGGCGAATTCAGCAATCTTCTCGGCTGCCGCCTTCGGCGTCAGGCCGCCCTTGATGTCTTCGTTGGTGATGCCGTGCATCTGGGCGCCGACGATACCGTTGCCGGCATCAACAAAGCTGCTCCAGCGATCGGTGATCTTGCCACCCTTGACCTTGACTGCAGCAACTTCGACCAGATCCGAAATCTTCGGATCGAGGCCGGTCGTCTCGGTGTCAACGATCACGAAGGTGCCACCGTTGGCGGCCGCCTCAGCAAACGCAAGCACGCTATCGGTGCTTGGCTCAATGTATGGGACGCGCTTCTCCTTGCCTACCTTCGCGCGCAGCTCCTCCTGAAGGGCAACAAGCGCCTTGATGGCGTTGTGACCGAACTCAATGGCCTCAGCCATCTTGTCTTCGGTGATCAGGTTTGCGCCGGCCTCGACCATCATGATCGCGTCAACGGTTCCTGAAACAACCAAGTCGAGATCGCTCTCCTTGAGCTGGTCAAAGGTTGGATTGATAACAAAGGCACCGTTCACAATGCCGACGCGCACTGCGCCGATTGGCCCAAGGAACGGAATCTCAGAGATCGTCAGTGCTGCAGATGCTGCGAGAGTTCCGAGAATGTCTGGGTCGTTCTCCTGGTCTGCGCTCAGCACCGTGATGACTACCTGAACGTCATCCTTGTACCCCTCTGGGAAGAGCGGGCGAATCGGTCGGTCGGTGAGGCGAGCGGAGAGCGTTGCGTTCTCGGAGGCTCGCCCTTCGCGCTTGATGTAGCCGCCTGGGATCTTCCCTGCGGCGTACATGCGCTCTTCGAATTCAATAGTGAGTGGGAAGAAGTCGAGGCCTGGTCGTGGCTCGCTGCGGTTTGCAGTGCCAAGAACCACGGTGTCGCCGTAGCGAACGGTGACGGCGCCACCTGCAAGGCGGGCCATACGACCGGTTTCAATGGTGAGTGTCTGGCCGCCAAACTCGGCGGAAACGCTGGTGATGTTGCTCATTCTGTTCTCCTGTCAGGCCGCAAGCGGTTCTTCCGTTCGCGTGCCGATGTAGTCCCAGCCAGGGGCTGGGGGGTGGTTAGCGACGAAGTCCGAGCTTCTCGGAGAGCGCGGCGTAGCGCGCTGCATCTTCACGCTTAAGGAATGTCAGCAGTCGACGTCGCTGACCGACGAGCTTCAAGAGCCCGCGGCGCGAGTGGTTGTCCTGCTTAAAGGTTTGTAGGTGCGCGGTCAGCCCCTGAATGCGCTCCGTGAGGAGTGCGATCTGAACGTCTGCGGACCCAGTGTCAGTACCGTGACGCCCGTTGTCGGCAACGATGCGTGCGGTGGTTTCTTGGTCTAGTGGCAAGTGGTGGTTCTCCTTACATCGGAGGTGCTCCAAGGGCACCCCTCATCTCTTCATCACATCTTGGATGTGCATAGGGTAGCAAATCTACGCCTGGAGGCTCCCCCCAAGCAGGGCGACCCGTATCGGGCCCCCCTCAAAGCGTCGATCGGCTGCCTCTGGTCGGAGGAGCGTGATCGTGAGCCCATCCGCATTGACGCGCACGGTGGTGAGCCGCCCAACAAGTGGGAGGCGCCCTTCAGGCCGCCCAGCCGCCCCAACGCGAGCCCGGTACTCCCCTGGTGGGGGCACAGCCGCCTCGCTGGGCTGCAGTAGCACCTCGTCACCCTGGAGCCTGCCCACGAGGGCGTAGGGTCGAGCAAGGAGGCGCGCCGCCCCTGTCAGGTCCCCACCCACGATCGCCTCTCGGATGCGGGTGCTGCGAATGGGGGCTCCGCCGGCGGTCGCCTCTGCCACTGGGTGCACCTGCAGTCCGTGCGCAGCCCCCCAGGCCCGAACGTTGGGCAGCGTCCCTTGCCGGCCCTGGCCGAACGCGGACTCTGGGGAGAGGACAATGCTCTTCGCCCTCGTCACCTCGACAAGGCGCTCGATGAAGCGCTCCCACGGCGTATCGCGTGTCTCTGGCGTAAATGGGAGGTCACACCAAAGGTCGACGCCGGCCCCCGCCATGCGAAGCTCGAGCTCCCCTGCGTCGAGGAGTTGGAGTGGGGTTGCTCCGCGTATCAGCAGGTCGGGGTGTGGCGTGAAGCCAATGTGAACGCGCTGAAGCCCTGCCGCCCGAGCAAGCCGCTCAGCAGCGGCGAGCAGGCGCACATGCCCACGATGGAGCCCATCAAAGACCCCAAGAGTGAGAACCGACCCAGGAGCACCTTCGGCTGACGCAATCTCCAGCGCCAGATCGTCCCATCCAACCACTCTCTTCATGGGCGTTGACCGAGCAGCGCATTCGATTCAATGAAGACGCGCTCAGGCTGCGCACCAAATGCGGTGCGGCGACCGAACGCCGCGATCGCGCCATGCACGTGCAGTCGCAAGGGGCTCCCCTCTGCAGACTCCTGGCCAGCACGATCGAGCATGCCGAGTGGGAGTGCGATCCCGTCGCGCAGCAGCGCCGCTCCCATCTCTCCGACCTCTGTCGCGGCGATGTGATCAAGTCCAGCGTCAAGTGGGAGGAGCAGGTTGCGTAGTTCGCCCGCAAGAGCGGCGGCGGCGATCTGCTCCATGGTGTGCGCTTCCCCTACTGCAAAGACACCAGAGCCCACACGACGCAGTGCGACGAGATGGGCACCGCTTCCTGCATCGCGGCCAAGGTCCCGTGCAATGGCGCGTATGTAGGTACCGGAACTCACGTTCAGCTGGGCGTGCATCAACGGCTCTTCGGCATGAGAGTCGTCCCAGCCGAGCACCTCAAACCGCTTGATCTCAATCGGACGCGGTGCAAGCTCAACCACCTCCCCTGCGCGCGCACGCTCATAGGCTCGTACGCCGTCTGTGCGCTTCGCTGAATGGGATGGCGGCACCTGCTCAAGCGCGCCGCGGTAGCGAGGCAGCAGAGCCTCGACGACTGCTCGGGAGGGGGGCGCCGCTCGATCGCCCATGCGCTCGCCATCGAGATCGTCCGTCGTCGTTGCGCCACCAAATGAGAAGGTGGCCTCGTAGCGCTTTTCGCCGCCAAGGTGCAGGCTCGCCAAGCGAGTCGCTCGGCCGAGGACTAGCACCAAGAGCCCGGTAGCGAACGGGTCGAGGGTGCCGCCGTGACCGATGCGTGGTTGGCCAGCCATCCGGCGGATTTTCGCCACGATGTCGTGGCTTGTTGGGCCGTTCGGCTTGTCAACGAGAAGAACCCCGTCGATGCCTGGCGTACTCGGCCGTCGCCGCGCCATTCGCTCAGCCCGCTACGTTGTGCGCGCGAAGCTCCGTCACGCGCGCCAGCACCAGGGCGACGGCTTCGCTCACGGGGCGTTCAATCGTTGCGCCTGCAGCGCGGGCATGTCCGCCGCCGCCGAAGGCACCAGTGATCGCGGTGGCATCTGGACCATCGCCCTTTGTTCGTACGGAGATGCGTGCGGCAGCCGGACCGTCTTCTTTAAAGAAAATCGCAACATCCGCCTCTGCGACGTGCGCGAGTGCATCCACGATCCCTTCGCTCATTTCAAGATTCGCTCCACTCTCTGTAAGGTCGGCCAGCATCATGGTTGCGAATACCGTGCGACCAGCATCCGCAGTGGTCAGGCTCGCCAGCACACGCGCATGGAGCTGCACCTGCGCGAGCGGCTTCGAACGGTAGATCTTTCGGGAGATCTCGCTGATCGGCGCACCTGCGGCGAGGAGGAGACCACCAACCTCAAGGGTTCGTGGGGTCGTGTTGCCATGCTGGAAGGTTGCGGTGTCCATGATGACGCCCGCCGCAAGTGTCGTCGCGAGCCTCCCCTGGTCTGCAGTGAGATCTGCTCCGAGCGCGAGTGCAATGAGGCTGACCATTTCGCAGGTTGCTGCTGCATGTGCGTCGACCCAGGCGAGGGGCCACGTTGTCTCGTTAGAAACGTGGTGATCAATCAGGATGCGTGGTGTTGCTGCCGGGAGCGCATTGATGAGGTCACCGATACGGCCGGCACGCTTCGGATCGGCACAATCGACGAGCACGATCGCATCAGGAGCCCAATCTGGCGCCTCGAGAGCAACCTCACGAATGGTTGGAATAACGTCGTAGACCGCCGGTGGGGCGTCAGCACTAATCACTGCAACCTCTGCCCCGCGCTGACCGAGGATCGCCTTCAATCCGAGTGCTGCACCGAGCGCATCAGCGTCGGGCCGTTCGTGCGGCACAACCCACAACCTTTTTGCCGCACGGAGTGCCTCCAATACGTTGGCAGGAACAGCGGCAAGCGCCGATGCTCGAAGTGCATCTGCGCGCTGCAGGTAGTCCTTGGCGTGCACCGTCCCCTGTTCGCTCATCCCTTCACCCTTCGGCTCTTCTCTTCGACTCCTGTGCGTGTCGGCGCTGGAAGTGGTGAGAGCGTCTCTGGTGGAAGACCGCCATCGGCGATGCTTCCGAGCAGCTGCTGAATGCGTGCGCCGCGATCCCCCGCCTCATCAAGTTCAAAGTGAAGATCGGGAACACGCCGAATACGCAGGCCCTTACCAATCACGGTGCGAAGGTGCGATGCGGCACTCTTCAACGCTGCGAGCGAGGCGACACGCTGCTCTTCGCTCCCAATCGTGCTGACAAAGACCTTGGCGTGACGAAGGTCCGGAGAGGTGGAGACGCTGGTGACGGTTACGAAACCGAGTCGTGGATCGCTGAGAGATCGACCGATATGCGCACTGATCTCTTCTCGGAGCAGCTCGTCAACACGGGGCATCCGCTCAGACATGCTTAGAGTGTCCGCCTCGTTGACTTCTCGCCGATGATCTCCAAGATGTCGCCCTCTTGCACGGTGACTGAAGCGCCAAGTCCGATACCGCACTCCTGGCCCTCCTTCACTTCGCGGACGTCATCACGGAAGCGACGTAGTGATTCGATCACGTCGGTAGCTACGAGGTTTCCACCGCGCATGACGCGCACTTTCGCACCACGCGTGACGCGGCCTTCGCGAATGATCGAACCAGCGATGACGAAGCCCTTCCCTGGGAAGAGCTGCTTCACTTCGGCGCGCCCTTCGACTACCTCTGACTTCTCAGGGTCAAGCATCCCTTCGAGTGCCGCCTTCATATCGTCGGCGAGCTCATAGATGATCTCGTAGAGACGAACGTCGACCTTGTTCGTTTCGGCCATGCGGCGCGCTCCTGGGGTGAGCGTCGTGGTGAAGCCGAGCACGATGGCATCGGATGCGGAGGCGAGAAGGATGTCGTTCTCGGTGACCTCACCTGCGGCGGAGAGAAGCACGTTGATTCGCACCTCGTCGCTCTGCATCTTCTCGAGCTGGTGCTCAATCGCGCCGAGGGAGCCGGCCACATCGGACTTCAGAATGACACGGACCTCTTTCCCTGCCCCGGATTGAATCCGCTTGTAGAGGTCTTCCATGGTGGCGTTTCCGTTGTCGCGACCGGCGCTCGTTGCATCGGCAGCAGCCTCAGACCAGGCGCGCGCCTCCTTCTCATCTGCCGCAATGCGGAAGATCTCACCACTGACAGGGACCTCAGGGAGACCGGAAACGACGACTGCCGTGGAGGGGCCAGCCAACTTGATGCGACCCCCATCGGTGGACTCAAGTGATCGCACCTTCCCCGAGATCGCACCCACAACCATGTGGTCGCCCACGCGGAGGGTACCCGTCTGCACGATCACGGTAGCGATCGGACCGCGCCCCTTGTCCCGCTGCGCCTCGATCACTGTGCCGACGGCACGTCGCGCTGGATCAGCCTTGTAGTCGCCGAGGTCGGCAATGAGCAGGACCATGTCAAGGAGATCCTCAAGGCCCGCACCGGTTCGAGCGGAGACGGCCACGAGCGGCACATCGCCGCCGTAGTCTTCTATCACGACGTTGGCCTCTGCAAGCTCGGTCTTGACGCGATCAGGGTTTGCATCTGGCTTATCGACCTTGTTCAGCGCAATGATGATCGGCACGTTCGCCGCACGCGCGTGGCTAATCGCCTCTTTTGTTTGCGGCATCACGCCGTCATCGGCGGCAACCACAACGATGGCAATGTCTGTGACTCGCGCGCCACGCGCTCGCATCGCCGTAAACGCTTCGTGGCCAGGAGTATCAAGGAAGAGGATGGAGCGGTCGCCACGCTGCACCTGGCTCGCGCCAAGATGCTGGGTGATACCACCGCGCTCACCCGCCGCCACACTTGTCTTGCGCAGGGCATCCAGCAGGCTCGTCTTGCCGTGGTCAACGTGGCCCATGACAGTGACAATCGGGGCGCGCGAGATCAGATTTGCGTCTGGTGCTTCGCTGAAGAACTCGGTCTTCGTTGCAGCTGGTGGCGCCTCTGGGACCGCCTCTGGAGTCGCCTCGTCTTCTTCAGGCTCTGGCTCTTTCACGGTGAAGCCGAGCTCCGTCGCAATGAGGGATGCCGTCTCGCGGTCGATGCCCTGGTTCATGGTGGCAAAGACGCCACTGCGGATCAACGGGTTGATGATGTCGGCAGGGTTGACCTTGAGGAGCGTTGCCAAATCACCAACAGCAATGGAGGCGGGCAGCTCGAGAATGCCGTCATGGACCTGTGCAGCGCGTGCTGGCTTCGGCTCTGGCGGCAAGCGATCAGGGCGCGGTGGACGGATGCTCTTGCGCTGCTTCGTCATCTGCTACCCCCTTTCGCCTTCTCCGCTTTTCGCTCAATCAGGATGCGCTCAAGTTCTTCGGCTGTGATGCGACCCTTCAAACCTCGTCGTATTCCATCAGCAATCAGTGCGTCATGCGATCCGTCGCCACTCTGGCAGATCCACGCACCTCGACCGCCGACAGTAGCCGTGTGTACTCCTCCATCTGCGGAGGCTCCGTACCGCACGAGCGACTCCATCGGCTGTTTCAGCCGGCAGGCAACGCAGGTGCGCGTACGAACGGCGGGCGTCTTAGGCCTCCTCGCCCGCAGGGGCTTCTGCAGGAGCTTCAGCGGCCCCTGTCCCGTCACTGGCAATGTCAATGCGGAAACCGGTGAGTCGCGCTGCTAGGCGGGCATTCTGACCGCCAGCACCGATCGCGAGCGAGAGCGCGCGCTCCGGAACAACGACGGTTGCCGACTTCGACGCCTCATCGACGGTGACCGAAACAACCGGCGCTGGTGAGAGGGCTCGCCCAATCGCCTCAGCCGCGTCATCGGTGTGCGCGATGATGTCAATCTTCTCACCGCCAAGGTCTTCGACCACAGCCTGCACGCGTGCGCCACGCTGACCAACTACAGCACCGACTGGGTCAAGCCCAACCTGTTTCGTTGCCACAACGATCTTGGTGCGGCTTCCAGGCTCGCGAGCGATGGAGGTGATCTCCACGGTGCCCGCAGTCAACTCAGGAACCTCAAGCTCGAAGAGCTTCTTCACAAAGTTCTTATGGGTACGCGTCAGCAGGATCTCTGGCCCACGAACGGTTGTGCGCACCTCAAGCAACAACGCCTTGACGTTTTCACCAATGCGGAAGGTGTCAAGCTGCGACTGCTCGGTTGCAGGCAGGTACGCCTCCGCCTTCCCTACATCCAAGACAAGGTTGCGGCGGTCGACACGCATGACCACACCGGTGAGAATCTCACCAGCGCGCTCGGCAAACGACTGCATGATCAGGTCGCGCTGGATCTGGATGAGGCGCTGCTGAAGTGCCTGGCGCGCCTGGGCGGCGACGATGCGGCCCATGTCGCCATCCATCTCTTCCAGCTCAATGAGGTCTCCAGCAACGGCGCCTGGCTTTGTCGCCTGGGCCTCCTCTGGCGTCCACTCTGCACCTGGGACGAGGACCTCTTCAACTACACGACGGGCCCGGAAGACCCGCATTGCCCCTGATTCAGGATCAAGGCGCACGTGGATATCGGATGAAGCGTGTCGGCGGTTCAGGGCGACCGCGTAGGACTCCTCTGCCGCCTGCAACACCGCAGCTCGATCAATACCGCGCTCAGCGCCCAGCTGAATGAGGGCGCTCACAAGCTCTTTGCTCACGTCACGCCTCCCTTCTGTACTTGCGACCCCGATAAAAAAGACGTGGGGGTCACCCACGTCTCTCGTTCGGCGGCCGTTGTTACAGCAACTATACCACGGGGAAGAGGGGCCTAAATCTGAGCGTGTTAGGCGGGGCTGCTAACACGCGTCAGCGCGGCGCAAAGACAGTGGGCCCTAGCTCTTTGGGTAGCGAGCCGACACGTAGCGCTCGAGGATCTCCAGGAACTCTGCCACAATCCTGTCGCCCCTAAGGGTGGTGAGAAGGGCGCCATCCTGAAATACGGGGGCGACTGGCTCCTCGAAGGTGCCCGGAAGGCTGATCCCCAGGTTGGCGTGCTTCGACTCCCCTGGCCCATTCACTACGCACCCCATCACCGCCACCTCAAGGTTCTCAACTCCTGGGTGAAGTGGACGCCACTCTGGCAGACGCGCCTTCAGGTACGCCTGGATCTCTTGCGCCATCTCCTGGAAGAAGGTGCTCGTCGTGCGTCCGCATCCCGGACACGAGGTCACCTGTGGCGAGAAGGCACGAAGTCCGAGGGACTGCAGGATCTGCTGCGCCACTTCAACCTCGAGCGCACGGTCAGCACCTGGCTCTGGCGTAAGCGAGACGCGGATCGTGTCGCCGATCCCCTGGTTTAAGAGGTGCCCAAGGGCCGCGCTCGTGGCCACGATCCCCTTCATCCCCATCCCCGCTTCGGTGAGGCCGAGATGCAGCGGGTAATCGCAGCGGCCCGCAAGCTCGGTATACACGTCAAAGAGGTCGCGAACGTTCGAAGTTTTGGCAGAGAGCAGAATGCGATCGTGCGGCAACCCGGTGGCCTCCGCGAGTTCTGCCGATTGTGTTGCTGAACGAACGATCGCTTCGATCGTGACGGCGCGTGCGCTCGCCGGAGTAGGAGATGCGGCGTTCTCCTCCATCAATCTCGTGAGGAGTTCTTGGTCGAGCGATCCCCAGTTCACACCAATGCGCACCGGCTTGCCATGATCAATCGCCACCTTGACGATCGTCTGAAAGTTTTCATCGCGATGCTTGCTCCCCACGTTGCCTGGGTTGATTCGATACTTGGCGAGGAGTGCTGCTGCCTTCGGGTGCGCGGCGAGGAGCTTATGACCGTTGTAGTGAAAGTCTCCAACAATGGGTGTTGTGAGCCCGTCATCGGCCAGTCGCTGCACGATCTCGGGGATCGCTGCGGCCGCTGCATCATTGTTCACCGTAACTCGTACCACCTGACTTCCAGCGCGCGCAAGATGGGCAACCTGTGCCGCAGTGCCGGCAGCATCCGCCGTGTTGGTGTTGGTCATCGATTGCACCACGATCGGGTGGGCGGAGCCCACCATCACGCCACCAACGGAAACGCTCGGCGTTGAGCGGCGAACTGGGCGAAGCTGATCTGGTCGGTCAGCCGCGGGGCGGGCGACCACGTTGAGCTCTCGGCTCATCGCTCAATCCCAAACAGATTGAGAATGTCACCAAGGGAGATCCACGCGAAGAGGGCAAGCATCAGCACAGCGCCGGCGGTGACGAGCTGACGCTCGATCCGACGCCCATGCACCTCACCCAGTAGTCGACGTAGGAAGAGTGCGGCAACGCGACCACCGTCGAGCGGCGGAATCGGCAGCAAGTTCAGCACGGCGAGATTCGCCGAGAGGAGCGCAGCGATTTGGAGGAGACCGGCGAATCCGAGTTGATCGGCGGCCTCTGAGACGCCAACCGCAATGCCGATCGGTCCAGCGACACCACCTGTGCCGTCGGAGGGGCGGAGCGGCGATGTGATGAAGCTCCCTAGCGCGCCGATGATTGAGGTGCCCGCATCCCACGTACGGACAGCGGCAACTCCAATGGCATCAACGAACGAACGTGAGAGCGGCCCTGCGCCGTCAATTGATTCAATCTGCACGCCCATGTACCCCTGCCCTGCCGCCTCTTCCGTGGTTCGCAGCGTGATGGACACGTCACGTACGGCTTGACCAGGCGTTTCCACCGAAATGAGCACGGTCTCCCCCGCGCGTTCAGGGAGGCTACGTAGTGGCGATTCAAATCGATCAAAGGTTTCCCCCTCAAGACCGACAATGCGATCGCCTGGCAGTAGGCCAGCTGCGGCGGCTGGAGAGTTTGGTTGCACTTCGGCAAGCAAGATGCTGGCACGCTCGGCAAGCGGGCCAGAAAGGATAAGCATGAGCAGGAAGGCGACCACGATGTTCATCGCGACCCCCGCAACCATCACCAGCACCTTCGAGGTGAGAGAGGCGCGCTCCCAGCCTGCTGGATCGGTATCCCCCTCTTCACTGCCAGCCATGCGCACAAAGCCACCAAGCGGAAGGGCGTTAATGGTCAGTTCTGTGCGTCGACCGCGCAGCAGCGTAAAGAGGCGTGGCGGGAAGCCGATGCCGAACTCTGGAACGTCAATGCCACGAAGGCGCGCGACTACGAGGTGGCCCATTTCGTGCACCACAATGAGCGGCACCACAAGAAGCACGAATACCAGTACTGGCCCGGCGATGCCGGTCAAGATCTCCATCAGGTGGCCCCACTCCATCGCTCTGCGAACTGCGTCACCTCTTCATGTAGAGCAATCACCTCTTCAACGCTCGCTGGGCTGGGACGGCTGCCAAACTGATCCACCGCGTCGCGAAGGAGCTGGGGGATGCCACCCAACGGGAAGTCCCCGGCGAGGAAACGATCCACAGCCACCCCGTCGGCAGCGATGAGCGCGCCAGGAGCAGCGCCAGCAGCGCGACCGGCCTCTAGTGCAATCGCCAGGCCTGGGAAGCGTGCAAGATCGGGCGTAGCAAACGTGAGTGACCCGTGTGAGGCGAGATCCACGTTCGGGATTGTTGCAGCCATACGTACAGGATAGCCGAGGGCATACCCGATCGGCCCGCGCATATCTGGGCTCCCCATCTGCGCCTTCGACGAACCATCAACGAACTCCACCAAACCGTGAACAACGCTCTGCGGGTGGACCAGGATCTTGACCTGCTCCATGGGCACGGAGAAGAGTCGGTGTGCCTCAATCGCCTCGAGCCCCTTGTTCACGAGCGTTGCCGAGTCAATGGTGATCTTCGCCCCCATGCTCCAGGTCGGATGCTTGAGCGCTGTGGCAGGGAGTGCCGCGGCAATCTCACCAGCAGTCGCATCGCGCAGCGGTCCGCCACTCGCCGTTAGCCAGAGTGATCGCACGCGATCCAGCGACTCACCAGCGAGGCACTGCCAGAGGGCCGAGTGTTCTGAGTCGACGGGGCGGAGGCGCTCCAGCACATTGCTCCCCTTGCGCTCGGCAGCTGCGCGTGCGGCGCGCATCACCACATCACCGCCAGCGACAATCGTCTCCTTGTTTGCAATCGCCACCGCCACGCTGGCCTCAAGCGCGGCAACCGTAGCGGCGAGTCCCACAACGCCGGTGGTAGCAATCAGCGCAATATCGGGCGCCACATCAAGAACAAGCGAACGAAGATCATCGGCGCTGCCGGCAAGGAGGCTACGCGCCTTCGGATTCGCCGAGGCAAGAGCGCCATGCTGTTCGCCACCGCGTCCTGAGGCAAGTGCAACAAGTTCAAACTCGTCAGGGTGCTGCGCAATGACGTCAGCGGCCTGTAGACCGATCGATCCGCTCGCGCCAAGCAGAGCAACGCGGATACGGCTCACGCTACCCTCGCAGAGCGAGCTCGGCGATGAGCGTCACAGGGGCTGCAAGCAGCAGGCTATCGATGCGATCGAGAACACCACCGTGTCCTGGGATCAGATTGGAAGCACTCTCCGCCCCCGCAACACGCTTAAAGAGCGATTCAAGTAGGTCGCCCGCCTCGGCAGCAGTGGCGATGATCAACCCCCAAACCAGGCCCCAGAGGGGGCGCACCTCTTCTGGGGTGCCTAACGTGAAGAGCGGTCCGGCGATGAGCGCGCCAACAACTCCAGCCACCAGAATGCCGCCGACGAAGCCTTCAAGACTCTTGCGCGGCGAGAGAACCGGCGCCAACTTGCGTCGACCGATGGTTCGCCCAACAAGATACGCAGCACTATCTGCTGTCCAAACAATGGCCAGGAGCCAAATGATCCAACGTGCTGGGGCACTTCGATCTAGCGGATCAAGAGAGGCGAGCAGCGGAAGCAGCGTGAGAGGGCTGAGCCAAATTACGGCCGCCATCGTTCCGAGCAGGAGTCGCAGCTCAGGCTCCAGCCTCTTCTCTGTGGCTCGTACTGCACGGCGAATCACCGTGCCTACGAAGAGCAGGAGGGTTGTGATGGTTAGAACGGCACCAAGAGCGGGTGCGATTGCGGAGAAGAGCGGGCTGATCAAGATGACCGTGATCCAGAACGCGGAGGCGCCACCAAGCACCTTCGTGAGGATCTTTGCCGCCTCTCGTGCAGCCAGGGCAATCAGGAGAACAGTTACCGCGAGCGTGCCTACTGGTGGGAAGAGTGCAACGGCAGCCACGGGCAGGATCAAGAGGGAGCCGATCGCTCGCTGCGTCAGCGCTCCACTACTCATCGCCCAAACCGCCGAACACGCTGCGTGTAGGTTGCGATCGCGGCGTCAAGGTCCGCAGCACCAAAGTCTGGCCAGAGTGTTGCTGTCGTCACGATCTCTGCGTAGGCGCTCTGCCAGAGCAAGAAGTTCGAGAGGCGCTCCTCCCCGCCCGTGCGGATCACGAGGTCTGGATCCGGTGTGCCGGCGGTGTAGAGCGCGCTTGCAATCGTGCGCTCATCGATGCTTTCAGGCGCGAAACCAGCGGTGACGATTGTTCGAACCGCATCAACGATCTCAGTACGACTGCCGTAGTTGAAGGCCACACCTAGTTGGAGCTTTGTTCCGCCCGCCGTCTTTGCGCATGCGGCTGCAATGCGCTCTTGTGCCTGATCAGGGAGCTCAGCGAGTCGACCGAGGAAGCGAACGGCAACGCCCTGACGCATCAGCTCGGGCGTCTCGTCGTCAATCACCTTCGCCAGAAGATTGAAGAGCTGCGCAACCTCTTTGTCGCTGCGAGCCCAGTTCTCGCGGCTGAACGCATAGACGGTCAGGTGTGGGATGCCGATCTGGACTGCGTGCTTGAGCACGGTACGCAGCGCCTCTGTTCCGGCAACATGTCCTGCCAGCTCGTCGAGGTTATGGACTCGTGCCCAGCGGCGATTCCCATCCATGATGATGGCGACATGGCTCGGTCCGCCTTCGGTGGGCGGGGTGCTGTGCACCAGCGGCTGCGCGTCAGCCGGCCGCCGAATGTCGGCGTCGGTCACCCTTCGAGAACCTCACGCTCCTTCGCAGCGGTCAACTTGTCGATCTCAGCAATCTTTCCATCCGTCAGCTTCTGTAACGTTTCGAGCTGTCGACGGGCGTCGTCTTCGCCAATGTCCTTGGCCTTCTCCGCCTTCTTCACCGCCTCTTGCTCGTCGCGTCGCACATTGCGGATCTCAACGCGAGCCTCTTCGGCGCGCTTCCCCATCTGCTTCACGAGGTCCTTGCGGCGCTCCTCGGTCATCGCTGGCACGCGGAGCCGAATCACGCCACCGTCTACGGCAGGGGTCATGCCAAGCTGGGCGTTGTTCAGCGCCTTCTCGATGGCTGGAATCGCCGTCTTGTCCCACGGCTGAATCACTAAGAGGGTGTTCTCAGGAACGCTGATGCCCGCCATCTGATTGAGTGGCGTCATCGCACCGTAGTGCTCAACGACGACGCGCTCCACGAGTGAGGCGCTAGCGCGGCCGGTACGGAAGCCGCCGAGATCCTTACCGAAGGCTTCAACTGCTTTGGTCATCCTCTCCGTTGCTGTGTCGCTCATCGCGTACCCCCTTTGCTGATTAGAGTGCCGACGGTCTCGCCGCGCACCGCCTTGAGAATATTCTCGTGCGCGTCGAGGTCAAAGACCACGATCGGAAGGTCGTTCTCCATACAGAGCGAGACCGCAGCGGCATCAAGCACGCGCAGACCATCCACCAGCACCTGCCCGTAGGTGATGGCTGGGTAGCGCTTCGCGTCAGGGTGCTTTACTGGATCCTTGTCGTAGACCCCATCTACCTTGGTGGCCTTTAGAACCACCTCGGCGCCAATCTCTACAGCGCGTAGTGCCGCAGCCGTGTCAGTCGTGAAGTACGGGTTCCCGGTGCCAGCGACGAAGACGACTACGCGACCCTTCTCAAGGTGTCGCACAGCTCGTCGGCGGATGTACGGCTCGGCAACTTCATTCATATCGATGGCGGTCATCACTCGCGTTGGCACGCCTGCACGCTCAAGTGCGTCTTGCAGGGCGAGCCCGTTCATGGCTGTTGCGAGCATACCGATGTAGTCGGCCGTCGCGCGATCCATGCCGGTAGCGGTTGCGGCGGCCATGCCGCGGAAGATGTTGCCACCGCCGACGACGATGCCAACCTGCACGCCGAGCGCCGTCACTGCCTTCACCTGTTCGGCAACGAATGCGACGACTGCAGGATCAACGCCGTACTCAAGCTTCCCGAGGAGTGCCTCCCCTGAGAGCTTCAGCAAAATCCGCTGATAGCGTGTGGTTTCGGTCATGCCGCCTCCACCGCCCCAATCATGTGGGGCCTACAGCTCCTCGCCGAGTGCGTAGCGCACGAAGCGCCTGACTCGGATGTTCTCGCCGATCGTAGCAATCGCGTTCGTGATCAACTGGCCCACAGTCTCTTCGCCGTCGCGGAATGGCTGATCGAGGAGGCAGACCTCTTCGAACCACTTGCGCAGCTGGCCCTCAACGATCTGGGCGCGAATCGCTTCTGGCTTCTTGGCGAGCGCCTCATCCTCAAGGAGCGCAGCGCGCTTCGCCTCGAGGGCTGCGGCTGGGATCTGGTCCTGGCTCACATAGAGCGGATGAAGTCCCGCAATCTGCATTGCGATGTCTTTCACCAGCTTCTGAAACTGCTCATTGCGCGCGACGAAGTCGGTTTCGCAATTCACTTCAAGTAGGACGCCGACTCGGCCGCCGGTGTGGATGTACGAGGAGACGAGTCCCTCACGTGCATCTCGGCCAGCCTTCTTCGCGGCGGCGGCTAGGCCAGCCTCGCGAAGTGCCAGTACAGCCTTCTCAACATCGCCGCCGCACTCTTCGAGTGCGCGCTTGCAATCCATCATTCCTGCGCCCGTGCGCTCGCGTAGGTCTCGTACCGCCTCTGCGCTAATCGCCATGATGGCCTCCTTACACTGCTGGGGTGGCGTCGACGGCGGGCGTTGGCTCCTCGTCAGGCGAGAAGCTCAACGTGCCGGTGGCACTGAGCGCAGCAACAAGGTCGTCCTGCACATCGGAGGCCTCAGGCGCATCTGCGGCGTTCTCTGCGGCAGCAGCTGCAGCCTCTTGAGCCTCGAGCTCTGGGAGACGCGCAGCCCGAATCGCAGCGCCTTCAATGACCGCGTCAGCAACGGCGGTGCAGATCAAGCGAATGCACTTAATCGCGTCGTCGTTCACCGGGATCGGGTAGTTCAAGAGATCGGGATCAACGTTGGTGTCGGCGGTGCCCACAACAGGGATGCCGAGCTTATTTGCCTCAATCGCCGCGAGAGTCTCACGGCTTGGGTCAATGATGAAGACCATCCCTGGGGCCTTGCGCAGACGGCGCATGCCGCCGAGCGCTCCGCGAAGCTTCTCAAGCTTGTCGCCAAGCTTCGAGGCCTCCTTCTTCGACATGATGTCGAATTCTCCGGCCTGCTCACGAGCCTCAAGCTGCTCCATGAGGGTCAGGCGCTTGCGAATGGTCGTGAAGTTGGTGAGCATGCCGCCGAGCCAGCGCTTGATGACGTATGGCTGACCGGCACGGGTCGCCTCTTCTTGAATTGGGGCCTGGGCCTGCTTTTTTGTGCCGACGAAGAGAATGGTCTCTCCGTTTGTGCTTGCGTCTCGCACGGCATCGAGGGCAATCTGCAGATGCTTCGCGCTCTTGGCAAGGTCGAGGATGTGGATCCCGTTCCGCTGCGCATAGATATACGGCGCCATCTTGGGATTCCATCGGCGTGTCTGGTGCCCGAAGTGGGCTCCAACCTCGAGAAGGTCGCGCATGGTTACTGGTGCCATAGTTCTCCTTACACGGTTATTCCACCGCGGGACGCCTTCAC
>Ga0315902_10001786_pt1 | contig 34208 bp, 29 predicted proteins | sample LakEriMetagenome_9_FD_203523 | JGI IMG/M metagenome (GOLD analysis project Ga0315902, IMG submission 203523) | Freshwater fungal communities from buoy surface, Lake Erie, Ohio, United States - Buoy 12 MA117 | ecosystem: Environmental > Aquatic > Freshwater > Lake > Lake biofilm | place: USA... | reverse complement strand
CGGTCTTGTTGGAGAGCGCCATCAGCATGGTGCCGCGTATGCGTGCCTGAAGATTCTCTTCTGTAGTGTCCTCGGGCAGCCCGGCAAACATCGGAGACAGCGAGGCATTGAATGCATCGAAACAGGCGGCTATCGGTATCTCATCATAACGAACACCCAGCCTTGCCACCATATCGCGAGAGTCAATCCAAGAAATCTCGGCTGTGTAAGGCGAAGGCATCATGATCGCACGCACCTTGTCGGCGCCCAGCGCATCGACCGCAATCGCCAGCGTCAGCGCAGAGTCGACACCGCCGGACAAACCGATGATGGCGCCCGGAAAACCGTTCTTGCTCACGTAGTCACGCACGCCCATCACCAGCGCGCAGTACACCTGGGCATCTGCCGATAACGCCTCGTGCATGGGCTGCGGCTGCGGCTGTCCTGCATCAAATTCGACCACCACCAGGGATTCGTCGAAAGACGGCAGTTGCACACAGACTGTGCCGGCGGCGTTCATGACGAAAGAGGCCCCATCGAATACCAGTTCATCCTGCGCACCCACCAAATTGGCATACACCAGCGCCAACCCCTGAGCGCTGACCTGCTCGCGCATCACATCCAGCCTCAGGTGCTGCTTGTTCATGTGGTACGGCGACGCATTCGGCACCAGCAGCACCTGCGCACCCGCGGCGCGGGCTTTGGCAGGCATCTCGGGGAACCAGGTATCTTCGCAAATGTTGATCGCAAAGCAGGTATCTTTGACCTTGAAGGTGCAAACCTCATCTGCAGCGCTGAAATATCGCTTTTCATCAAACACGGTGTAATTCGGCAGCGCGTGTTTACGGTAAGTCGCAATCAGCTGGCCGTTGCACAGAACGGATGCCGCGTTGTAGCTCAGCTCGCCTTCTTGCAGCGGATGCCCGACGATGACATGCAGATCTTTAAGTTCGGCGAGACTGGCGGCCAGAGCTTCCAACGCCTGCCCCGATTTTGCGTAGAATGAGCGCCGTAGCAGCAGATCTTCGGGCGGGTAGCCAACCAACGATAACTCGGGCGTGAGCACGATGTCCGCCCCAAGGGCAGCAGCCTGCCGCGCCGCGCGGGCGATGCGTTCGCTGTTGCCGGCAAGATCTCCGACCGTGCTGTTGATCTGAGCGATCGCGACATGGACTGCACGCTGGCTTTTCATCGATAAAGTCGCTTCAAAGACGCTTCTGAAAGGGCAATTCTGCAAAACCGGAATTATCGCACGCGCATTCTGTCCAGTCTCAGCGAGGCCGGCGCACCAGCTTGGGATGCGCTGATGAGTTCGCAGCCGCATCCGACACCCTTCCTATCGTATGCCTTCCTGCATTCGCTGCATGAATCTGGCAGTGCGAGCGAAAATACTGGCTGGCAGCCGCAATATTTGAGTCTGTGGCAGGACGATGTGATGGTCGCTGCACTGCCAATGTATGCAAAGTTGCACTCTTATGGTGAATATGTGTTCGACTGGGCATGGGCAGATGCCTACCGACGCCATGGGCTCGAGTACTACCCGAAACTGTTGTCGGCGATACCGTTTACCCCGATTACGGGTAGCCGTCTGCTGGCAACAGATGATCAGGCGCGCGCTGCACTGATCACCGCCTTGCAGGGTATGCAGGAAGCCAGTCGCCTGTCATCCACGCATATCCTCTATCCCCCTGAAACCGAGGCCCGGTTGCTGGAGGATGCCGGTTTCATGCTGCGTAAGGGTGTGCAGTTTCATTGGCAAAACGATGGCTACGATCACTTCGAGCAGTTCCTGTCAACGCTGGAGCAAAAAAAACGCAAGAACATCCGCGCCGAGCGACGCAAGGTCGCGGAGGCGGGTATCTCAATGCGGCGTCTGCGCGGTACCGATGCGACAGAGACGGACTGGAAGTTCTTCAAGCGCTGCTATGACCATACCTACCGTGCGCACTACTCGACACCCTATCTGAACCTGGATTTTTTTCTGCGAATCGGCGAAGCGATGCCCGAGAATATTCTTCTCGTCATAGCGGAAAGAGACGGTAAACCGGTTGCTTCATCGCTGCTGATTCACGATCAGCAGGCGCTCTACGGTCGCTACTGGGGCGCGGTTGAGCATCACCCTTGCCTGCATTTCGAGACAGCCTACTACCAACCGCTGGAATTTTGCATCGAGCAGAAAATTGCTGCATTCGAGGGTGGCGCTCAGGGTGAGCACAAGATGGCACGTGGTTTCTTGCCTCAACAGACGTGGTCTGCTCACTGGCTCTCGCATCCTGATTTTTCGGATGCGGTCGAACGCTTTCTCGCGCGTGAAGGCGAAGGCATCAGCGCCTATGTCGATGAACTCAATGAGCGCAATCCGTTTCGTGCTGCGCAACGATAACGCGATCATGAATAAAGCGCCGCATGCGGCGCCCTCGGCGGAGAACAGCGAGTGACGACTCAGAAATTAGGCTTGCTGGCTGCTTTCTTGTAGTTCTCGACACCGTTCATTATCTCGTCACGAGCCTCTTCCGGGCCGTACCAGCCATCGACCTTCACCCATTTGCCGGGTTCGAGATCTTTGTAGTGCTCAAAGAAATGCTGTATCTGCTGCAGACGAAGGTCATTCATATCGCTGGGTTTTTGCCAATGCGTGTAGATTGGCAGTACTCTGTCCACAGGCACGGCCAGCACCTTCGCATCACCGCCAGATTCGTCCTGCATTTTCAAGACGCCTATGGGACGACAGCGCACGACCACGCCGGGGAGCAACGGGAAAGGCGTAATCACCAGCACATCAACGGGGTCGCCATCGTCTGCGATCGTATGTGGAACGTAACCGTAATTACACGGGTAGTGCATAGACGTACCCATGAAGCGGTCGACGAAAATCGCGCCAGATTCTTTGTCCACTTCATATTTGATCGGATCAGCGTTCATCGGGATCTCGATCACCACATTGAAATCATTCGGCAAGTCACGGCCCGCCGGCACTAGGTTCAAACTCATCTCGACCTCAGGAATTGTAATTAAAAACCAAAGCCTGAGATTATAGCCCGGCCTGCTTGCCAATTCCTTACTGCAGGGGTTATGACGGACGGATCGGTGCCTAGTTGAAAATCTACTGCGCGGCCTGCTGCGTAGTGAGGGCGCACCGACGATAATGTTCTGTCGCTGCCTCGGTTTGATTGAGTGCCTCATGCAGTTGCGCAAGCCGCAGATGAGCCTCCTGACGAATCGCGAGATCGCCGCTCGATAGCGACTGCTCGAGATGTCGCTGCGCCTTGCCCCACAGCTTCTGTCGGAAGCACAGCACGCCTAACGCAAGTGCGATGTCGGTATCGTTAGGCCGCTCGCGCAACCAGTGCTCGCAATGCTCGATTTGTTTCAAAAGCGTCGCAGAACCTTCGGGTGCTGCACATTGTCGATAGGCGCGCAGCAACCGCGGATCCCACTGAGCGGCCAGCGCATTCTCGACGATGGCCGCTGCCTCGATCTGTTGACCGATCTTCATGAAGGCGCTCGCTGCCTGTACCGCAACGACCGCGCTGTGCCGGTCCTCAGTCGGAACCTTTGACCATAACAACCTGAGCGACTCGGGATCTTCGCTGGCCTTGGGCATGAGTGCCTCGTAGGCCATGTCGCGCAGCCGGCGGGACAGCGTCGGATGCAGCGACTTGTGCTTGTCCAGCAGTCGCACCAGCCGCAGCACCTCGGGCCAGTTACGTGCATTTTGGTGCACCTTGAGCGCGAGCTTGAGAGCTTGCGTGTGACGTATGCCTGCATTGTTCAGCGCCTGGAGCGCTTCGAGCGCCACATCCGTTTCTTTAATATCCTCTGCCAGCAATTCGACCGTCGTCATCAGCCGCGCGGTGCGCAGGCTGTCGTCGACATGGGCTTTCTCGAGCCATTCATCCCGACGCGACGGTTGCTGTAAGCGTTGCGCTGCTCGCGCGCCAATCAGGGCCGCCAGTCCCGCGTGGTCTGGAGAGAGCAATGCGCGCTCGGCCAGTTTCTCCGAACGACCAAAACGCCCCTCGAGAAAGCTCTGCAGCGCCTCATTCAGAGCGCGGCCTGACTCACGCAGCTGCCGTGTGGCGCGGTATTGTTCGACCCGACGCGGCATCGCCAGCGTCGCCCTGATAGCAGTAACAATAGCCAGCAGCAGCGCAAAGACGAGGACCAGCAGCACGATGAAGAAATTCAGCGAGAGATCAACGCGATAGGGCGGATAAAACAGCACCACATTGCCCGGATTGAAGCGCGCCAGCACGGCTAGGCCGATGGCGGATGCAAACAGAATTAGTAGCCAGATGAAGACACGCATATCCGCCTGCTGGTTCAGGGCCGCGAACGCGACTGACGTACGGCAGCGAGGCTGTGTGACAGCGTGGGCATGTCGATATTCAGCACGCTGTCCTGCAACTGCCGGATGATTTCATGCGCTGCCTGGGTCTGCCTTGCACGCGTATCGAAATAGCGTAGCAGCGCGCGATCAGCTTCCAGCAGATCGCTGCGGAAAGCTGAGTCATTACGCGATAACAGTGCCATGCGCGCATTGAGCAACCGAAGCTTGAGGTTCTCGCGCGCGAAGAATGCTTCTTCCGGAGAGAGCAGCAGCGCTTCAGGGTTGTTCACCGAGCGCACTCGCACCAATTGACGAATCTCATTCCACAGCTCGCTGCTCCAAGCAGTCCAGCGCTGTAGTAACGCAGTGCGCCAGTCATCTGCAGCGCTGGATTTGGCGTCCCTACCCTCTTTGCCAGGTTCCCTGATGGCATCTTTGGAGAGTTTTGATTTCGGCGAGGGTGCGACGACAAATGGCTTTTCATCAGACAGTAATGGGATCAGATCCACCTGCCCGATCAGCGCATCGATGCGCACCGCAATACCGGTCAGATCGACGCTCGGTAAGCTCTTGAGATTATCGACGTCGCGCGCGATCGCACGCCGCACGGCGATAAATTGAGGGCGATCAGCTCGAGACAGTCGTGCATCAGCATTTTGCAAGGCGATCAACGCACCACGCACATTGCCGGCTAGTTGCAGCTGCTGGCTGGCCGTTGACAGTACTTGCTCAACCTCGGCCAGCGCCCAATCGTCGCGATTTTTTGCCAGATCTTGGTATAGCTGCTCCAACGCCAGCTGCTGGCCTTGCGACTCGACCTGCTTGGCTTCCAGCACCGCCACCTTGCCTTGGAGCGCCTTGACCTCATCGTCGACGCGATTGGCGATCAGCTTGGTCTGCGTGTTCAGGTTTTCGCCGGACTGCAGCCGCTGGGCAAGTTCACGACGCAAATCACTGATATCGGAGCGCGAAGTCCACCACTGCAGGGCCAGCAGAAAGATCAACAGACCTATGGTCAGCCTCTGCCGCGACTCACGATTTTCAAGTGACACGGGTATGCGTAGCTGCCATTCACGCCAGCGGCTGGTTGCGGAAGCGGCGGGCGTGTGAGGGTCGCCCTCCGTGGTAGGCGCGGACGGAGCGGTCCTCAGTACCTCAGGCGGTGCTGGCTCGGCGGGCGCGGCAGCATGAGCGGCGCTTGCCTGGGCTGCGCTTGTCGCTACCGGCTCCGGCGGCGAAACTGACGAAGTTGGAGTGGACGGTTCGCTCATGGACGCGATTGTATCGCGCCGATCAAGGCTTCGTCGCCTGACACCGTCTGAATCACGACACCAAATTCGAGCTCGCGGGCAGTTTCAGCGATACGCTCGTGAGGGACAATCAGGCAAGCCTCACGCAGACGCGCCCAGCCCTTGTCTCCGCACACCTCGAGTACGGCAGATTTCAGATAGCGCAGCGCCTCCGAACTGGTGATGACCCAGTCGCAGTTCTGGGCGATCAGGTCTTGCAGCTGCTGGCGGCGTGCACTGTCCAGCACAGGTGAGCTACGTCGGTAAGCCGCGATCTGTTCAACAGTTACGCCAGCTTCCCGCAAACGGTCGGCGAGCAGCTCACGCCCGGTCTCGGCGCGCACGATCAGCACCTTTTTGCCGGCGAGCCAGGGTAAGTCCAACACCTCCACGAGTGTTTCGGAGTCAGTGCGGCGGGTGTCAGTCGGGCTAACGACCCGGGCGGTCGCTTCAGTCACGCCGTGTCGTACCAGCGCTTGCCGGCTGCCATCGCCGACCACCGCAGCGATCACGCCAACTGGCCATGCAGTAAGGTACGCGAAGGCAGCATCGACCGCATTCGGGCTGACGAAGGCCACCATGGCGTAGTCAGTCAGACGGGCAAGAACGGCCCTCAGCGCGCTTGGGTCCTGCAGTGGCTGGATGTCAAGCAGCGGGAAAACACGGGCATCAATGGATTGCGCAGACAGCCGGACGGCGAGTGGCTCGGCCTGAGCCAGCGGGCGGGTGATGACGACGGGCGTCTTTTTCAAGCCTGTTTCACGCCTTATTCGGTCTTGCAAGCGGCCAGAATCGATTGCGCATCCTGCGCCTCCAGCACACGAGCAATTTCCTGGCCCAAGGCCTCGGGTGTCGCCGCCGACCCGCTGATCTCGGCACGGGCGATCCGCTTGCCGTCGGGCGTGGCTACCATCGCGCGCAAGCGCATTGCATCTTTGTTCACAGTGGCGAAGGCCGCCAGCGGTACCTGGCAACTGCCTCCAAAACTGCGAGAGAGTGTGCGCTCGGCGCGTACGGCAAGTTCGGTATCCGTGTGGTTCAGCGGCGCCAGCAAGTCCTGCAAATCGCTTCGACCAGAGGGTATTTCGATAGCCATCGCACCCTGACCGGGCGCAGGAAGGCTGTCATCGGGTTCGATGAAACTGCGAATGCGTTCAGCCATGCCCAGCCGCTTCAGGCCCGCCGCTGCGAGAATGATGGCAGCGTATTCGCCGCGATCGAGTTTGGCCAGACGCGTGTCGAGATTACCTCGTAGCGGCTGGATCAGCAGTTGAGGAAAGCGCGCAGCGATCAAAGCCTGACGGCGCAGGCTGCTGGTGCCAATAATGGCGCCAGCAGGCAGATCCGCCAGGCTCTGGTATTGGTTGGACACGAAGGCATCGCGAGGGTCCTCGCGCTCGAGCACGGCGGCCAGCTCGAAACCTTCTGGCAACTCCATCGGCACATCCTTGAGCGAGTGCACCGCCAAGTCGGCCGCACCCTCTTGCATCGCGACTTCCAGTTCTTTGACGAACAGACCCTTACCACCTACCTTGGACAAGGTGCGATCCAGAATCTGATCGCCGCGAGTCGTCATGCCAAGAATCTCTACTGTACTGTGGGGATATAATTGAAGTAATCGTGCCTGAACCGTTTCAGCCTGCCACATGGCCAGACGGCTCTCACGTGACGCAATGACCAGCTTTCCGGAAAATGATGAGTTCAACGCGGCCTCTCTGCTCTGTGTTTCGGGTTAGCTGCGCGTGGCTTGCACAGCTCTCGACCTGCTCGTCATTGCTAAAAAATAATCATCGGATTCTATCACGCGACCTCTGCGCGACCTGACCAAAATCCGGCTCGCCCCATTCGACGCTGAAAGCACATCACCACCATGGCCATCAAAAAGAAAGCAGCAGCTCCATCGCCAAGAAAAGCTCAGGATAAAGACGCGCCACTGAGAGAAGACATTCGCCTGCTAGGCCGCTTGCTTGGCGATGTTGTCCGTCATCAGGAAGGCGAAGCGGTGTTCGAGATTGTGGAAACCATTCGGCAAACCGCTGTCCAGTTTCGCCGCGAATCCGATGCAGCCGCCGGCGCGGACCTCGACAAGCTGCTCAAGAAACTGACGCGAGACCAGACCAATTCAGTGGTGAGAGCGTTTTCCTATTTTTCTCATCTCGCCAATATCGCGGAAGACCAGCACCACAACCGCCGCCGTCGAGCTCATCTGATCGCCGGTTCGGCGCCGCAACCGGGCAGTGTTGCGGCAACGTTATCCAAACTGGATGCGGCGGGTGTCACTGGTAAAGCAGTTCAATCGTTTTTTAATGATGCACTGATCTCGCCCGTGCTCACCGCGCATCCGACCGAAGTTCAGAGGAAAAGTATTCTCGATGCCGGACGCGAGATCGCTCGACTGCTCGCGGCGCGCGACCTTCCACTGACCGCCTCAGAGAGGAGTCGCAACACGCAGCTACTCCACGCGGAAATTACCAAGTTGTGGCAGACGCGCATGCTTCGTTACTCGAAGCTCACCGTCGATGACGAGATCGAAAATGCTTTGTCGTATTACAGGATCACTTTTCTGCGCGAACTGCCTGGCCTGATGGAAGATATCGAACACGAGTTCACGCAGCAATATCCTCACTCCAAGCATCTCTCGATGCCGCCCTTCATTCAGATGGGCAGCTGGATCGGCGGCGATCGCGATGGGAACCCTAACGTGAATGCCTCGACCATGTCGCGCGCGATGTCGCGCCAGTCGACAACGATCCTGGATTTTTACCTCGACGAGGTGCATGCGCTGGGAGCTGAACTTTCAATTTCCACGCTGCTGGTGTCGGTCAGCCCAGCGCTTGAGGCGATGGCAGATGCCTCACCGGATAACTCACCGCATCGGACTGACGAGCCATATCGGCGGGCACTGATCACGGTGTATGCCCGTCTCGCAGCTACCGCGCGCAAACTGGGCGTTACCAACATCCTGCGACAAGAAGTCTCTGCGCTGAGTCCTTACAATCACATCAGCGAATTCACTGCTGATCTAGATGTGATCAGCGAATCGCTGCGCGCAAATCATGGACTAGCCATGACGCGTCCGCGTCTGAATACTCTACGCCGCGCTGCAGATATTTTTGGCTTTCATCTGGCGACGCTCGACATGCGGCAAAGTTCCGATGTACACGATCGGGTGCTGACTGAGTTGTTCCGCGAGGCTGGCGTTTGTGCTGACTACTCAGCATTGTCCGAACAAGACAAGGTTGCGCTTTTGCTTGCCGAGCTGTCGCAACCACGCCTGCTCCGCTCGCCCTACTTGAAATATTCCGACGAGACGGTATCCGAACTTGCGGTGCTCAAGATGGCGCGCACTGTGCGAGAGCAATTCGGTGCGCGCGCGATTCGCAACTACATCATCTCTCATACAGAAACAGTATCCGACCTGCTGGAAGTTCTCTTACTGCAAAAAGAAACCGGCCTTATGCGCATATCTGGGCACGGCGAGCCATCCCAAGCCGAGCTGATGGTGATTCCGCTGTTCGAGACCATCCCCGACTTGCGAAATGCACCTTCTATCATGGATAGCTGGCTGGGCATGCCATCTGTGCGTGCGCTGGTGCGGCAGCAGCGGGAATTACAGGAAGTCATGCTCGGCTACTCTGATTCGAACAAGGATGGCGGTTTCCTTACCTCGAACTGGGAGCTGTACAAAGCCGAGGTGGCACTGGTCAAAGTGTTTGAGCATCATGGCGTGAAGCTCAGACTGTTCCACGGCAGGGGCGGCACGGTGGGCCGTGGCGGCGGACCGAGTCACGAAGCGATTCTGGCGCAACCTGCGGGCACTGTAAACGGCCAGTTCCGACTGACCGAACAGGGAGAAATCATCGCCTCCAAATTCTCCAACCCGGAGATCGGTCGCCGCAACCTTGAACTGGTCGTAGCTGCCGTGATCGAGGCCAGCCTGACGCCGCTGCAAACGGACGGCAAGCGGGCACAGCAGCGTGAGGGGTTCGAGCAAGTGATGGATTCGCTTTCAAATCACGCCTACCGCGCGTATCGCGATCTGGTTTATGAAACACCTGGTTTCACGGATTATTTTTTCTCCGCCACACCCATCTCCGAGATCGCCGAACTGAACATCGGCTCGCGTCCTGCGTCGCGCAAATCGACCCGTCGCATTGAAGATCTGCGCGCCATTCCCTGGGGCTTCTCATGGGGACAATGCCGGCTGCTGCTGCCGGGCTGGTACGGTTTTGGCAGTGCGGTAGAAGCTTGGCTATCCGATGACAGCAGTGCCGCGAGAGCGAAAAAACTAGCGACCTTGAAAACGATGTTCCGCGACTGGCCGTTTTTCTCGACGCTGTTATCCAACATGGACATGGTGTTATCCAAGACCGACCTTGCCGTGGCATCGCGGTATTCCGGCTTGGTGGCTGACAAGAAGCTGCGCAATGCAATTTTCAAGCGTATCACCGCTGAGCTGGAGTTAAGCGCTGAATGCCTGTCGATGATCACGGGTTCGAAAGAGCGGCTGGCCAACAACCCAACGCTGGCACGCTCTATCAAAAACCGTTTCGCCTATCTTGACCCGCTGAATCACCTGCAGGTCGAACTGATCAAGCGCCATCGCAGCTGGAAAGAGCAAGGACGCGAGACCGATATTCGCGTACATCGCGGTATCCATTTGTCGATCAATGGTATTGCAGCGGGACTCAGGAATACTGGCTGATCGACAGCATTCTCGTTCGAGAAGCCCGGACCAAAGGTTTTCTAAGTCCGGAGGCCCCGGCTTCGACTTGAATGTCGGTGTAAAGCCTCCTCAGCTAAAAACATCTTCCCAGCCAAAGATGGGATCCCTCTCGACCACGCCCTCCGCAACGCCATGTGCTAGTCGGCACCAGAGAGATAAATATCTGCTTCCTCTATAATCGCACCCAGCTACCGTCTACCCGACCATCATGTCAGACCAATTTTCCAAAAAAGATGAGGCCTGGTCCGCGCGCTTCTCCGAGCCCGTTTCCGACCTTGTGAAGCGCTACACCGCCTCTGTGTACTTCGATTATCGTCTTGCTGAAGTCGATATCCTGGGCTCACTCGCCCACGCCGAGATGCTCGCGAACCAGAAAATCATCAGCGCGCAAGACTATGACGATATCCAGCGTGGCATGTCGCAGATTCGATCCGAGATCGCCACCGGCAAATTCGAGTGGCTGCTCGATCTGGAAGATGTTCACCTCAATATCGAGAAGCGTCTGACTGAACTAGTGGGTGATGCCGGCAAGCGGCTTCATACCGGCCGCTCACGCAATGATCAGGTCGCGACTGACATCCGCCTGTATCTGCGCTCGGCGATCGACGATATCGTCGGCTTGCTGAAGCAGCTGCAACTGGCACTGCTCGACCTGGCAGAAAAGCACGCAGACACCATACTGCCGGGATTCACGCACATGCAGGTCGCGCAACCAGTCACCTTTGGCCATCACATGCTTGCCTATGTGGAGATGTTCAATCGCGATACCGAGCGTATGCAGGACTGCCGCAAGCGCGTCAATCGTTTGCCGCTGGGCTCTGCCGCGCTCGCGGGCACCACTTTTCCAATTGACCGCCAACGCGTGGCAAATACCCTGGGCTTCGATGAGGTGTGCCTGAACTCGCTGGATGCCGTCTCGGATCGGGATTTTGCGATCGAATTCTGCGCCGCCGGTGCTCTGGTCATGACGCATGTCTCGCGATTGTCGGAAGAACTGGTTATCTGGATGAGCCCGCGCCTCGGCTTCATCGACATTGCTGATCGGTTTTGTACAGGTTCGTCGATCATGCCACAGAAAAAAAATCCTGACGTGCCAGAGCTTGCGCGTGGCAAGACCGGGCGTGTAAATGGCCATCTGATGGCGCTGCTGACCCTGATGAAAGGCCAGCCACTTGCCTACAACAAAGACAACCAAGAAGACAAAGAACCGTTGTTCGATACCGTCGACACCCTGATCGATACGCTGCGTATCTTTGCCGATATGGCGGGCGGCATCAGTGTGAAAGCCGAGCCCATGCGCGCGGCGTCCCTACAAGGCTATGCAACGGCGACTGATCTCGCAGATTATCTGGTGAAGAAGGGTCTGCCATTCCGTGACGCTCACGAAGCAGTCGCCATGGCCGTTCGAACCTGCGAACAAAAATCCTGCGATCTGAGCGAACTGTCCATCGCTGCGCTGCGGGAATTCTCACCTCTGATTGATGAGGATGTTTACTTAGTGCTGACGCTCGAAGGTTCGGTCTCTGCCCGAAATCATCTTGGCGGCACTGCGCCCAACCAGGTCACAGCGGCAATAAAAAGCGCACGTTTGCGGCTAAATTGACCTCTGCCTGAACGTAACCTGACAAAACCATGCGCCGCCACCACAGTGGAGGCTCAGGTGCATTTTCATTCGGGCAATGTTGTGATAAAACGTCTACTCAGTAGCAAAAAAAAGAGATCGGTAAAGCCGTTGCACTGCTGTTGCAGAGCAACATAACAAAGCAATCGCAGCAGCGGCTACATTGTCGTCACGCTTGCCACCATTCCACCCGGGGCCTGCCAGGGTGAAGTACTGGCGGTGGCGAAATCCGGCAGAAAAAAGAACTGGGGAGACGCTGATCATTTCTGAGCGCATCGTCCGCGAGGGGCCTGCGCCAGAGGCAAGACTAACACTGGCAATGCCTGCGTACCGATTATGGTGTACCAAATACCCGCTACCGAGCACCCGCGCATTCTGCCAGCGATTTTCTGCAATCGGATGCCTCCCCAGCGTCAACAATTTTCGCGAAAGAAAACCGACCATGTCATCCTTACTGTCCTTCTCCCGGTTCATCGACACGATGAACGAAAAGATCGGCACCGCCATTAGCTGGGCATTGCTAGCGGCTGTGCTGATCTGCAGCGGCAATGCAATCGTTCGTTATGCAATCAATACCAGCTCGAATGCATGGCTGGAAATCCAGTGGTACCTGTTCGGTGCTATCTTCCTTCTGGCCTCTGCATACACACTCAAGCGAAATGAACACGTGCGCATCGATGTCATCGTAGGCCGGTTCTCCAAGCGCACGCAGGTATGGGTTGATGTGTTTGGTTTCATTTTCTTCCTGCTGCCTGCCACGCTGCTGATACTGTACTTCGCAGTACCCTTCGCTATGGAGTCGGTACGTAATCAAGAGGTATCCAGCAACGCCGGCGGCTTGATTCTGTGGCCCGCGAAGGTGCTGATACCAATCGGCTTTCTGCTGCTAACACTGCAAGGCATATCCGAACTGATCAAGCGCATCGGCTACTTGCAAGGACTGGTCGATGCCAGCGAATTTGAAAAACAGGCGCCCTCGCCTGCGGAAGAGATCGCGGCGATCAAAGCCGCGAAGCAGATCAACTGAACGGACTGAGGCGCCAAAATGATTGAATTCCTGATTGCGAACATGGCCCCCGTCATGTTCGCCACCCTGATTGTTTTCCTGCTGTCCGGCTTCCCGGTGGCATTTTCGCTGGCGGCCAATGGGCTGCTGTTCGGCCTCATCGGCATAGAAGTCGGCCTTCTGAAGCCAGAGCTCCTCCAGGCGCTGCCAAACCGCCTGTTCGGTATCATGGCCAATGACACGCTGCTGGCAATTCCTTTCTTTACCTTCATGGGCCTGATCCTCGAACGCTCCGGCATGGCGGAGGACTTGCTGGATACGATAGGGCAGCTGTTCGGCCCGATGCGCGGCGGTATCGCCTATGCAGTGATTTTCGTCGGTGCGCTGCTGGCGGCAACGACCGGCGTGGTTGCCGCGTCGGTGATCTCGATGGGACTCATCTCGCTGCCAGTCATGCTGCGTTATGGCTATGACCGCAAGATTGCCTCTGGCGTTATCGCAGCTTCTGGTACGCTCGCGCAGATCATCCCGCCCTCGTTGGTGCTGATTGTGATGGCCGATCAGCTGGGGCGCTCAGTAGGCGATATGTACCAGGCCGCGTTCTTGCCGGGTCTCGCATTGACGGCGATGTATGCCGGCTACATCATGGTCATGTCGATGATCAGGCCGACCTCGCTACCGGCATTACCGCCCGAGGCGCGGAATCTGCGCGAAGCAGATGGTTCGAGCGGCATACCCTCTTTGCTCGTGCTGCTTTCTATTGGCATCGGTGTTGCTTTAGCTTTCGGCAAACTCCACTTGGCAGCGACTACCAAGCTCGCGGCTGACGAGATCGCCGTGTATGCTGGTGTGGTCGGTGTGGTGCTGACGTACAGCATTGCCCTGGCCAACAAGAAGCTGAAGCTCGGTCTGTTGTCGATGATGGCGGAAAAAGTTGTGCTGGTACTGGTACCGCCGCTGGCGCTCATCTTCCTCGTACTGGGCACGATCTTCGTGGGCATTGCCACGCCTACCGAGGGCGGTGGCATGGGTGCACTGGGTGCCATGATCCTCGCGTTTGCCAACCGGCGTCTGAGCGGCGACCTGCTGAAGCAAGCGATGAACTCGACCTCACGCCTCGCCTGCTTTGTGCTGTTCATACTGATAGGCTCCAGCGTTTTCTCGCTGGTATTCCGGGGTATTAATGGTGATCTGTGGGTTGAGCATCTGCTGACATCGCTGCCAGGCGGTACCGCAGGCTTCCTGATCGTGGTGAACCTACTGTTCTTTGGTCTGGCTTTCTTCCTCGATTTCTTCGAGCTGGCGTTCATCCTGGTGCCGCTGGTGGGCCCAGTGGCTGACAAGCTGGGCATCGACCTGATCTGGTTCGGCGTACTGCTGTCTGTGAACATGCAGACGTCATTCATGCACCCTCCTTTCGGCTTTGCGCTATTCTTCCTGCGTTCGGTCGCGCCGAAAGAAGTGAAGACCAGTGAGATCTACTGGGGAGCAGTGCCCTTTGTAGTCCTGCAGCTGCTAATGGTTGCGATGATCATCGCTTTCCCCTCGATCATCTCGGTCGGCAACAAAACCGACATGAAAGAGCAGATCGAACTGAACATTCAGATGCCTTCTGGTGATGCGGATGCCGGCAGCGACATGAAAGTCGATTTCAATCTCGACGATGACAAGGAAGGAAGCTCGGGTCTGAAGCTCGACATGGGCGATCCCGATAAAAAGTAAACCGTATGCCATCTACAAAAAAGCCAGATCTCGGTCTGGCTTTTTTTATGTTTAATACCAACGATTCCAATGAAAAACCGCTGCCGAAGCAGCGGTTGAGAGTAATGACTAAGAAAAATCTCGCAGTCTGTGGTGCGGCTTATCTACTTTTGCCAATCAAGTAACTTTGTATCTGATTTTCTGCAACCATCGACCATTGATTCTGGTCACGCTGGAAACGCTGCCATGGCTCGAAGACCTTTTTGAAATGCGGATTCTTCTGTGATTCTTCGTCAAAAACCTCTTGTGCTGCTTTGTAGCAGGCATCCAAAATAGACTTGGAGAAGTAACGCAGCTTGACCCCCTCTTTCAGCAAGCGTGCCAGCGCAGTCGGATTTCGCGCATCATACATCGCTTGCATGGTCACATGCGCCTCGTACGAAGCGACCTCTAGCGCAGCCTGGTAATCCTTGGGAAGCTTGTCCCAATCCTTCGCACTAACGTAAAAAGATAACTGCGCGCCAGCCTCCCACCAGCCGGGCGAATAGTAATTAGGTGCGACACGATTGAATCCCAGCTTTTCGTCGTCATACGGTCCTATCCATTCGGCGGCATCGATCGTGCCCTTTTCTAGCGCGGGATATATATCGCCGCCGGCAATCTGCTGAGGAACCACACCCAGCCTCTGCATTACCCGACCAGCAAAACCACCAACGCGCATCTTCAGGCCAGATAAATCCTTGGGCGTATTCACCTCGCGTCGGAACCAGCCACCCATCTGACAACCCGTATTTCCACCCAGCAAATTGATTACACCATATTCGCGAAAAAAATCACGCAACAGCTGCTTGCCTCCGCCCTGTTCCATCCATGCAGTTTGCTGACGTGAGGTGAGCCCAAAGGGAATGGCTGTATCAAATGCAAAGGTCGGATCCTTGCCAAAGTAGTAGTACGAGGCAGAATGACCAATCTCTACCGTACCCGCCTGCACGGCATCAAGTACCTGCAATGCAGGAACAATCTCCCCCCCGGGAAAAGTACGAATATTGAATTTACCCTGAGTGAGCTGCGACACACGTTTGGTGAAAATTTCTGCGGCACCAAAAATGGTATCGAGCGATTTCGGAAAGCTTGATGCCAGTCGCCAGTTAATCGTTGGATTGGACTGCGCGATAGCAGGTGCTGCAATGGCACCGGCGGCGACACCGGCGGCAGCACTCTTGATAAAGTCTCGACGTTGCATGATGAAGTCTCCCTTGTGATTGTGATGTTGAAGCACGGATCCGCTGTGAGGGAATCCGCGCAGGCCTGTACCACCGCTCTTAAAAACTTGCCAATTTTAGGAGGCTACTTTCGGCGTCGGCAATAGCTCACGGAGAGATGCTTGCGCAATGTTGTTTGCGCGCACTAACTGAAACATTTCTGACTTATAAAGCAAAATTTCCTATGGAAACCGCAATAATTTTTCTTGGGAAATGGACGTTGCAGTCGCGCGTCATTAAAAATCGGGAGGCTCTTTGGCACAGAGATTTTATAGGCCCAACGGGCTTGACCCGGAGAACTAGACCTCTGCACGACCTATCAAGATAGCTGCGCACGATCAATTTAGCCAAAAACAAAGCCCGGAATCCTCTCGGATTCACGGGCGGTGGCTGGAACATTGATCACGATTCAATTGATCAAGAGCCTGCGACAGTCATGTTACTGATCAATATGGATCCTGTCTGCTTGGTACCCCGTATCAAGAGATCGTTACCTATCGCAGCAATATTCTTGAACATGTCGCGCAAGTTACCGGCGATCGTGATTTCTTCGACCGGATATTGAATCACACCGTTCTCAACCCAATATCCGGAGGCACCGCGCGAGTAATCACCCGTTACGTAATTGACGCCCTGCCCCATCAGTTCGGTAACGAGAAGTCCTGAGCCCATTTTCTTCAGCAGCCCGCGAAAATCATCCGAGGGCTGGGTGCGTGTCGAGGTAATCGTGAGGTTGTGCGAGCCACCCGCATTACCGGTCGTCTGCATGCCGAGCTTGCGGGCCGAATAGGTCGACAGGAAATATCCTTGCAACACCCCATGACGAACGACCTCACGACGCTGCGTGCGCACGCCTTCTTCATCGAACGGCGCTGAACCGACACCGCCGGGCTGATGCGGGTCCTCCACAATATGAATGTCTGATCCAAAGACCTCCGTACCGAGCGAGTCTGTCAGGAAAGTCGATTTGCGGTACAGCGCTCCGCCAGAGACTGCCTGCACAAACGAGCCCAGCAGTCCGGCAGCGAGCGGCGCCTCGAACAGCACCGGACATTTGCGTGTATCGAGCTTTCGAGCATGAAGACGTGACAACGCACGCTCAGCCGCGTAACGACCGATAGCCTCGGGGTCGGCTAATTTCTTGGGATGACGTTCGGAGGAATACCAGCCGTCGCGCTGCATATTATTGCCGCGTCCTGCGATGGGCGACACCGATAATGAGTGGCGCGAGTAGGGGTAACCGCCAATAAAACCGCGTGAATTCGCCAGCACGAAATGAGACTGCTGAGCATAGGTATTCGCGCCATCACTGTTGGTGATGCGCTTGTCCACTGCGAATGCGGCCGATTCACCGCGTATCGCCAGCTCGACCGCATCTTCTGCAGACAGTAGCCATGGATGGAACAGTTCGAGATCACGCGGTGCTCTCTCCAATACTTCTTCATCGGGCAGACCTGCTGCAGGATCTTCAGCGGTAAAGCGAGCGATATTGTAAGCAGCGTCTACCGTGTCCTTGAGCGCCTTCGCCGAGAAATCCGATGTACTTGCGTTTCCGCGCCGAATGGCTTTGCCCTCACCCAAGAATACCGTGACGCCAATACCCTTGTCTTTGTTCTGCTCAATGGTCTCGACCTTGCCTTTGCGAACCGTAACCGACAGCCCCTGACCTTCGCTGATCTCGACCACAGCGTCCGACGCGCCCTTGTCTCTGGCGAAGCGCAGCATATCGCTGGCGATTTGTTTCAGCTGATCCTGGCTGTAAGTGAAAATAGCTTTGTCCATGGCGGGTTTTACGGGAAGGTAGTCAAAGCAGGTATCATAGCAGCCGTTTACGAATGACATAGGCCGCTTAATATGCCTAACGCCAACCGCGGCTCGGTCGGGTTCCAGTCCAGCGAATTCGAGCAGCCGTACGATCGCCCCTCAAAGTCTCAGCTCAAGCGCGAGATGACCGCCCTGCAAAAACTGGGACAGGTCCTCGTGGATGCGCCCCGCGACCGCGTGCGCAAAGTACCCATGCCCGAGGATGTGCTGGAGGCTATTCTCGAATGTCAGCAGATCAGCAGCCATGAGGGCCGTCGGCGGCAGTTGCAGTATGTCGGCAAGAAAATGCGCACGCTCGCTGATACCGAAGTCGCCGCTATACAACAGGTTGTGGACAGCTGGCGCGGCGCATCCAAGGCCGAAGCAGCGGCGCTGCATAGGGTGGAACGGCAGCGAGATCGCCTGCTCGCAGATGATGAGGCGCTGACCGAATTGCGTTCAGAGCATCCTGAACTGGATATCCAGCACCTCCGCACACTGATACGCAATGCACGCAAAGAACTGGCAGAGACCAAACCGCCGAAGGCCTACCGTGAGATTTTCCAGATCCTGAAATCGCTGCGGGTCCCATCATCCGCCACTGATTCTGATGAAACCCATGAAAAAAATGAGGACGAATCCTGACGAACTGATCATCGGTCTGGTATCGATCTCCGACCGCGCCTCCAGCGGCGTTTACGAAGACCAGGGCGTGCCTGCGCTGCGAGACTGGTTCACGCAGGCGCTCGCCAGCTCGTGGCAAATGCAGACGCGATTAATACCCGATGAGCAGCCGCAGATCGAGAAGACCCTGATCGAGCTGGTGGATGAGGTTGGCTGCGATCTGGTGCTGACCACTGGTGGCACTGGCCCCGCGCGACGTGATGTGACGCCCGAGGCCACGCTGGCGGTAGGCACTAAAATGATGCCGGGGTTTGGCGAGCAGATGCGGCAGATCAGTCTGCGCTTCGTGCCAACGGCAATTCTCTCGCGTCAGGTCGCGGTAATCCGTGAAACCGCAGACCATGCGGCACTGATCATGAATCTACCGGGTCAGCCAAAGTCGATACGCGAAACGCTGGAAGGGCTCAGGGATGAATCCGGCAATCAGCTCATCAGCGGGATCTTTGCAGCCGTTCCCTATTGCATCGATCTGATCGGTGGCCCATACATCGAGACTCATGAGACGGTGTGCAAAGCCTTCCGGCCCAAATCTGCCATCCGTCAAAAATAATCCCTGCCGCATCCACAAAAAAGAGTCCCTCATGCTTGAGACCGTACAGATCCTCACTGGTGAATCGCCGTCCACTGCCGTTATCTGGATGCATGGCCTCGGCGCCGATGGTAACGATTTTGTACCTATCGTGCGCGAGCTCGATCTGTCCGGCTGCCCGGCGATACGTTTCATCTTTCCACATGCAGAGACCATGCCAGTCACGATCAACAATGGTTATGTGATGCGCGCGTGGTATGACATCCTCGGCATGGATCTGGTGCGACGTGAAGACGAGGCCGGTCTACGCAAATCACAAAAACAGATTGAGCAATTGATCGCTCAAGAGAATGAGCGTGGCATCCCCGCGTCAAGGATTGTTCTGGCCGGTTTCTCCCAAGGCTGCGCCATGACGCTGCAGACAGGTCTGCGCTATCCAGAAAAACTAGCCGGATTGATCTGCTTGTCTGGCTATCTACCGCTCTCTACCGTGGTCAAAGATGAGCGCAGTGAGGCCAACCATCACACACCGATCTTCATGGCACATGGCCGAGGCGATCCCGTAGTGCAGATCAGTCGTGCAGAGGCATCGCGCGATCTGTTGCAAGAGCTTGGTCATCCAGTCGAATGGCATGAGTACATGATGCCGCACTCGGTCTGCGAAGAAGAGATTGACGATATCGGCGCCTGGTTGCGTGATCTGCTGACCACCTGAGGCTATCGATGATCCACGCTACCCACGTGTATTACGTCGCGGCGCAGCGTTTTTGATTCCGATTAAAGCTTGTTTGACTTGCGGCGAACTGGCAACGTAATTAGCCACGTCACACTGATCATCAAACCCACGTAGCAATGCAGCACTCACGTACTTCACAGTCTGCCTTGGCGATTTCATCATAGCCGGTCGGAAGGGTCGCGGGCGCCGGATCTATATCCGGTTTTTGACTACATGCTGCGGACTTCGTCCAATCCTCCGGAGCCCGCGATGCACTTTTTGTACAAGTCAGACATGCTACCCTTTCACTTCCTTGACCCAGAATCTGATCAGGCACTCGATTTCTGTTTGCGCAATCTGCTTTGGAGCGACCCAGAGAAGCTACGTGCTTTCATGGGTCCCGACCCGACACAGAGCCCTTATTTTGCCGAGTTTGGAGAAAGCGGGTTTGAATGCCGGCTGCATAGCAGCGACCCTGAGGTAAAAGAGTTGTTCCGCGACTGGCCTAGCTGGGCAAAGTACAAGGTAACCGCCTATGATTTTCTAGACAAGGATCGCGTGATCCGATACTACCGGGCACTGGAATTCGAAAACCACATAAGAAACGCATTACGGGCCTATGTAAGCAGCTTTCCCGATCGTCTCAATGCCATCACTATTCTTTCGAATGAGATTGGGTTGGGCAAATTGTAGTGCTGCTAAATTCATGGATCGGTTTTCGTACCATCATGCATCGCTGTCAATCACATCACTCTCATAAAAAAATCTTCGATGCTTAAACTCCCTCAGCGGGTTTCACGATGATGCTCCGGATGATCTTCCTTATGTCGCCAGCTCGCGCCAGCAATGATCTGACCTGCATGATCAGTGACACGTCCAAAGTCGATGGCAATGGTGTGCCGGAGGTCTTGGAAAGCGGTAAGACTTACTATAAAACCGTCGCCGGCGCTGAATTCATTGTTTAGCGTGATGACGGCCAGATGATGGGCCACTTCGTGAATAGCACTGGCTGGAAGATCACCACGATCGATACGGGAGCGGCTCAGACATCGTATGAAATGCTGTCCGTTCGCAAGCTCGGCAGAGTGCTAAACCAGTTCTTCGAAGTACGCATGCAAGACTAGGGCGAGCGCAAGCCCTTTGTGTTGGTGGCCGCAGAGGTTTCACGTGGCACTTATACAAAATGAGTGTCATGATGGGCTGTCGGCTTTCAGCAGCAGCCCTGCCCCGCGATTGTCCTCATCTGCCGAAAATAAGCTTGTCAGTGCAGCACCGATCTCAGGGATTCGCCGCAGCGCTATACATGCCTTTCCATCTGCGAATGCCGCTGCGTATCCTTCATCCCCAGATACACCAGCAACGATAGCGCAATGCAAGCGGTGGCATACCAATAAAACCAACTCTCATGCCCGGCCTGCTTGAAGGCCAGCGCAACGGTATCCACCGAACCGCCAAAGACAGACACGGTCAGTGCGTAAGGCAGGCCCACGCCCAATGCGCGCACCGAGGTCGGAAACAGTTCGGCCTTGATAATGCCGGTGATCGCAGTATAGCCAGAGATGATCAGCCAGGCACCGCTAATCAGAAAAAAAGCTACCCATGGGCTCTTTGTTTGCGATAGCGCTGTCAGCAATGGCACGGTGCAGAGCACACCCATCACGCCGAACCAGATCAGCAGCGGCTTGCGTCCGACGCGGTCAGACAGTGCGCCATACACGGGTTGCAGCAGCAACGCGACAATCAGGTAACCCACAACCACGGTGCTCACCTGTGTCTCGTTCAGGCCCACCGACAGCTTCAGGAATTTCTGCATATAGGTTGTGTAAGTATAGAACGCGCTAGTGCCGCCGATCGTAATACCAATCACCAGCAGCAACTCGCGCCAGTATCGGAACAAGGCTTTCAAAGACCCTGACGAAGCCGCCATATCGGCTGCCTCATTGAAATGATCTGTCTCGTGCATATCGCGCCGCATGAACAGCGCGTAAAAGGAGAGCAGCGCGCCAATCGCAAAAGGTATGCGCCAGCCCCACGCCTTCAGTTCTTCAGGTGTGAGAAATACCTTCTGCAACAGTAGCAGCAGAAGTACTGCTGCGAGCTGACCGCCAATCAGCGTGGTATACCAGACACCGGAGTAAAAACCCCGATGACGAGGGTCGGCCATCTCAGCAAGATAGGTCGCACTGGCACCGTACTCTCCACCCTGGCTCAGGCCTTGAAGCAAACGCGCAACGATCAGTATCACTGCCGCGCCGGCGCCAATCTCTGCATGGGTGGGGCTGACCGCAATCAGCAGCGAACCAAAGCACATCAGTAGCACGGAATAGAGCAACGCTCGCCGCCGGCCATGGCGATCAGCGATCCAGCCAAACAAAATCCCGCCAATTGGACGGATCACAAAGGCCGCAGCAAATACTGCTGCCGCCGAGAGCTGCTGCGTGACCGGGTCCGTCGATGGAAAAAACGAGGGCGCGAAGTACAGAGCGAAGGCCGAGTACGCATAGACGTCATACCATTCGATCAGGTTACCGACCGAGCCGACCAGTATCGCCCTGACCCGAGACGGGGTTCCTGGCTCGCTGCCCTCAGCATCGCCGACGGAGTGATTTTTTTCAGCAGGCACGCTCGCACTATCCACAGATCTCCGCTTACTTTCTGCCTCGCCGCTGCCGGCGGGCCTAGTTTGAATTTCATGGCATGATAATCCGCAATAAAGCGTCGTGTCGCACACCGTGCGCTCCGCGTTTCGCGAATGAAAACCAGAATGACAACAACCTTGCCCTCTTTCAGTGTTCTTTTCCTCTGCATGGGGAACATCTGTCGTAGCCCGACAGCTCACGGCGTCTTTCGCCATCTTGTCAGACAGCACGGTATGGAACATCAGGTACGCGTCGATTCTGCCGGCACCCATAACTACCACCCCGGTGATCCACCGGATGATCGCAGCCAGCGCCACGCCATGCGCCGAGGCTATGACCTTGCTGACCTGAGAGCGCGGCAGATCGTGCGTGATGATTTCGCGAATCATGATCTGCTGCTGGCGATGGACTGGGACAATCTGGCCCTGGCCGAGCAGTACTGCCCGCAGGAGTACCGAAAAAAACTACGACGGCTGACCGAATTCTGCCGCCGTCATGAGGCTGCTGTCGTACCTGACCCATACTATGGTGGCCGCGATGGGTTCGAGCATGTGCTCGACCTGATTGAGGATGCCTGCGAGGGCCTGCTAGACCATGTCCGCAGGCGTATCCTGCTGCATCCTGCTGATATTTCCGGAGAGTCAACATGAGCCGCTCGCGAACGACTGTGATACTGATCTGCCTGATCGTCATCGCGCTGCTTCTGGGGACCCTGACCGCCACCGGGATACTGCACTGGGGTGATGAACCGAAGCAGAATTTTCAGAGCAAGGGCAAGCTGGAAGTGGTCTGCGAGGTTCAGGTGAGCCGTCTGAACGAAGGGCTGACCCAGCCTTTTGATGTGGACAAGATCACGATTCCGGCAGAGTTCGATTTCGAGGAAAAAACCGGGTGGTATACCGGTGAGTTCACGATTTCGAAAAATCGTAAAGGCACGCTGAAAGTCGAAGGGCCGGTGCTGGAAATCTACCGGCCTGCGATGTTCAAGCGCTACGGACTGATCGTGCTGGGCGAGCACGTGACGCTCGACCGCACCAATGGTGAGTTCAAGCAGTGGATTGATCTTGATGGCGAGAAGCGGCTGGACCTGATCACCGGACGCTGCAAGCGCACTACCAACGTGCCGTTCTGAATTTCACCAGGTCAGGCCAGGCATGGCGCGGCGCATCGCCTGTGCCAGTCCGTAGAGTCGCGGCAGCCCTGAACGTACGGCATTGCGCGTCCGCACCAGCCACAAGCTGTCGTCGCGATGCAGTATGACTTCCACCTGATTGATAACGATGCTCCTGCGCGATGCTTCCGAGCGCACATTCCACTGATACTGATGCGAGCGCGGAACGTAGTGCGCGGTGAATGAACGACGCGAGTAACGTGCATCTGTGGTCGGCAGACTGCCATGGATGATCATCGAATTCCACATCAGCATGTCGCCTTGTCTCAGCACAGGCGATAGACAATCCAGAGGTCCATGCCGAACAAAATCTGCCATGCGCGCCTTGTACTCGATGCTGTTTGGATCACACGACTCTCCCGGCACCTTCATCAGGTGGCTGCGCGGCAGCACGAAAAAACGGCCTGCCTCGGGGTGAATATCCTCGGCAGCGACCCAGATACCGATCATCTGACCCGCCTGACCAGAGTCAATATAGTGTCCGTCGCGATGGGCCCACGTCGTCTGGTTACCATCGAAATACATGGTGTGCACTAGTCGTCCCACCTCACCGCATACAACCTGTACGGCCTGCTGTATGCGCGGCTGAGTGAGCAAGTCTAGTCCTATGCAGCGAAATTCAGCATATTTTTTCTCGGACATATCCTGCAAATTCATGATCGGGTATTTCATGAAGCCGGTCTCGGTCAGCACATGGCGCTCGTAACGCCCCGATGCATGTCGCTCGAAAAAGCCCAAGCGATCTGGCAGCACCTCACGGCAAAATGCTTTCACACCTGAATCGCACAGCGCGGCGGGAACCGCATTACGCACAACGACATATCCCTCGCGCTCAAACCACTGACGAAAGTCGACAGGGTTCTCCAGCGAAGGATAAGATTCAGTCTCGCTTGTGCCGCGCGGATGCTGCAGTACCAGCTGCCGTGGCAGTGGTGGTGTGCGCTCGCGCTGCTTTGTCGATTTATTGGCTTTTAACACGTCCACTTCGCGCCTCCGACATTCGCTGATATGCGTTTTGAGCAGTCTAGTGAACGGTACATTGAGAATGCTTGCGAGTCCGCAAGCATCGATCACGAGCCTGTTGCCCGAGTCAGACCGGCCATCAGAACAAGTTTGCGTCTACAATCCCCATCTTGCGCGAAGTACTCCAAGAACAATTACACGCCGCGATGAATCACGACGCTACCGCCACTCCATTCGAGCACCGTCCTTTGGCGATCGCACTGACCGGCACGCTGTCGCTGGCCGTGGCCATGGGCATAGGGCGCTTCGCCTTTACGCCACTGATGCCGATGATGCTGCATGATGGTGTGCTGGATCTCGACAGTGCCAGCTGGCTGGCCAGCGCGAATTACGTCGGCTATCTGCTGGGTGCGTTGCTGTGCGCGGTTCAGCCCTCACTCTGGAAACGCAAGGGATGGACGGCATTATCCAGCTCCGTGATGGTGCGTGGAGGCTTGTCCCTGACCTGCGTGTTGACCGCAGCGATGGCGCTGCCGGTGCCGGCGGCTTGGCCGTGGCTGCGTTTTTTTGCGGGACTGGTGACCTCGTTTGCCTTCGTTTTCACCTCTAGTTGGTGTCTTGGCCATCTCTCGCGGCTGCAAGCACCCGCGGCTGGCGGCGTAGTCTACGCCGGGCCAGGCGTCGGCATTGCCAGCAGCGGCCTGCTGGCCGGCCTGATGGTGCAACTGGGTTGGCATGCGACTAGCGGATGGCTGGCATTGGCACTGCTGGCGACGATCATGACAGCAACAGTCTGGCGAGCGTTCGGTACGCCGGATGCGGTGATCGGATCGGTCGCATCGACCAACACGGGGGCGAGCGCATCGGGAAGCTTTACCGAAAAAGCGCTACTCACGCTTGCGTATGGCCTGTCGGGCTTTGGTTACATCATCACCGCGACCTTCTTACCGGTGATTGCGCGCACCGCGCTGCCTGACTCTGCGTGGCCAGATTTTTTCTGGCCGATGCTGGGTATCGGTGTCGCACTGGGTGCACTGCTCGCATCACGCATACCTTCGCATATTGATCAACGCATGCTGTTGGTGATCTGTTATCTAATGCAGTCGGCGGGAGTAGCACTCAGCAACTGGCTTCCTGATCTCGCCGGCTTTGCGATTGGCTCCATCCTGGTGGGTCTACCCTTCACCGCCATTACTTTTTTTGCGATGCAAGTGGGAAGGAAGCTGCATGCTCATGCACCGTCAGCCATCATCGGCTTGTTATCGGCGGCGTTCGGGCTGGGACAGATTGTCGGTCCACCGATGGCCGCTGCGCTGATTGCACGCGCCCCATCGACCGCTGCCGGTTTTTCATGGTCGCTGGATATCGCTGCCGTCTGTCTGCTGATCGGCGCGCTGATGTACTACGGCATGGCAAAGCGCTTTCCCGCCACACATTGAACAATCAACCGGCTCGCCGATCAGCGCGAGGTAGACGGAGGATCGTTATAAAGCACCGTGATGCTGATGCGGCGGTTGCGGGGATCGGAGGGATCCTTCGGATTGAAAGGCGCGGTATCTGCCACGCCTTCCACCCGCTCAAAACGTGAGGATGGCATCCCAGCCTTTTCCAGCATGCGGCGGGTGGCCTCTGCACGTTCGATGGACAGCGACCAGTTGGTGCGCTCGCTGCCCGCAGTGAAAGGCGTACTGTCGGTATGACCCTTGACCGAAAGTTTGTTGGGCATGGTCGCCACCGACTTCGCGACTTCATTGATCAGCGCCGATGCGCGTGGGCTCATGTTTGCGGTGCCGCTGCCAAACATCGAGAAGTTGGCCTTGTCGATAATCTCCACCCGCAAACCATCTCGCTCGCGTATGAAATTCACCTGGTTCTGCAAATCAGACAGTTGCGGGTTTTGCTGCAGCTTCGCTTTGATGTCCTGCTCAAGCTGATCAAGCTTCTCACGCTTGGCCTGTTCAGCAATTTGCTGTTTCAATTCTTCGCTGAGGTTCTCGCCGTACTTGGAGGTACTCGGCTTATCCTTCTCCGAGGAGCCCTGATCTTCGCCGGGGCCCGCTTCGGTGCGCGGCGTCACGCTCTCGATCATCTGAGCCTGTTTCGGCGGTCCTGGAATACCCTCGGGATCGATGACCGAGACCCCACCCAGCATGCCGTTGGCACCAGCGGTCTGCCCGAGGGCCGGTTCGCGGCGGTCGGAAGGCTGGAAATATTCAGCGATACCCTGGCGCTGATCTTCCGAGGTCGAACCTAGCAGCCACATCAACAGGAAGAACGCCATCATCGCCGTCATCATGTCGGCCAGCGCAATCTTCCATGCGCCACCGTGAGCACCGGCGTGGCCTTCTTCGACAACCTTTTTCCAGATAACAGGCGGTTCACCCGCAGGCGCTTCCGCCGGCGGGGCCTCCGCCGAGGGCGCACCCTCGGCAGGCTGTTCTTCGGGTTTGTTCTCTTCTTCCGCCATGGTCCTCGGGAATCAGGGCAATAATGCAATGAATCGGCACAAGTCGCGCCTACTGGAGTCAGGGCGGACAATTACTTTTCTGAAATATAAGCGAAAGCGGGTCAGGTGTCGACTCGCGCGGGGGCAAACGAGGGATGCTACGTCCGAGCTAGTGGCTGACCTCGAAATTGGCCATCCCCTCCAGCGCCTTCAGCATCGCGGAATGATCCCAGCCCTTGCCTCCGTGGGCAACGCAAGCCGAGAACAGCTGCTGGGCGGATGCGGTATTGGGCAGGGACAGGCCCAGGCTGCGCGCAGTGGACAGCGCCAGGTTGAGGTCTTTCTGGTGGAGCTCGATTCGAAAACCCGGATCAAAAGTGCGCTTAATCATGCGCTCGCCATGAACTTCAAGAATGCGCGAAGAGGCAAAACCGCCCATCAGTGCCTGTCGGACTTTGGCCGGATCGGCACCGGCGCGAGCGGCGAACAGCAGCGCCTCGGCCACGGCCTCGATGTTCAAAGCGACAATAATCTGGTTCGCCACTTTCGCGGTCTGACCATCGCCATGCCCGCCGACCAGCGTGATGTTCTTGCCCATCAGCTCGAACATGGGTTTCACTTTGTCGAAACCGGCGTCGGTACCGCCGATCATGATGGTCAGTGCGGCATTCTTTGCGCCCACCTCACCGCCAGACACCGGTGCGTCCAGATACTCACATCCCATGGCCGTAATGCGCTGCGCAAAGTCCTTGGTGGCAATCGGAGAGATGGAGCTCATGTCAACGACGGTCTTGCCCTTGGACAGACCTGAGGCAACGCCGTGTGCCCCGAACAGCACCAGCTCAACATCCGGCGTGTCGGGCAGCATCAGAAAAATGATGTCGGCCTGTTGGGCGACCTCGGCAGCATTCATGCACTGCATAGCGCCATCCTGCTGCAAATACTCAGGCGTCTTGCTGCGTGTGTGCGTGAACAGCTGATGTCCTGCCTTGAGCAGTTGATGCGCCATCGGCCCCCCCATGATGCCCAGTCCGATAAATCCGAGTTTTTGTTTTGTGCTCATCTGATTGTCTCTCGTGGTAGTGATGATCGAGCCTGAGCAGCCCATTGTCTGCTCATGAGCGGTTGCTTACATTATGTCACGAGAGAATTTACGGATATGCGCTCGAGTGGTCCGCGCTGAGGAGAATCAGTTCAAGGGGCCTCAAAGCGCATCGAGCTCAGAGCAGCTTCGACATCGCCCGCTCGGCTCGACGCACGTAATGGCAGCCAACCTGGGAGAGTGCTGACTACGCTTTGATTTAGTTGCGCAAGTTAGAGCACTCAGTTATTTTTCGAGTATCGAGTTTCCTTGTCAGAAATGATCAGCTTACTGTGTCACTTGATCGGAGGATCTTGAATGAACTGGCAACCTTATATCCGAGCCAGCTGGGAAATCGTGATGGAGTGCGAGAGCCGCAGCCAGCTGTTTCTGGATGAAGAGCTTGAGGCGTATCTGGTCCACATGATGGCTAGGAATTTTCGCAAACGGGATTTTCCGCCTGAGATCGTGTGCCTCGAATTCAGCCGAGCACGCAGTTCGGAAGATTTTCGCCAGATCGGCGATGGATGTCTGTTTGTCGATGCTTGGGATATACGGCGTGCAAAGCTGGTTAACCGCGATTATTATGAAAAAATGGGGCGGACCGCTTATGTATATGCTGCTTCTGTCGCGCGACCAATGGATCAGCTGCTGAATCGTCTGGCGCGGGAATTCAGCTTGCTGAGTCGTGTGCTCAGAGGCGTGAAGCCCTCTCATGTCTGAACACGACCAAACAGACTGAGAGCGTTCATATCCAGTGTACAGCCGTCATCGCCACTGAGACCGCTCATGCACGAGAGTTCGCTCTCTTGCGCAGCTTCATCAGCCAAGGCTGAACCTTGCCTATAGTGACTTATGCTGTTCACCGCAATCATTCACGCGGTGGCCGGTAATTTGGCATGAAGGAAGGGAGACAGGATGCGTAATGCGGTCGTAGTGGGCAATAGCCTTCAGATACTAGGGCCGGTAATGCTGGCGATACGCAACTTCAGTCATGCGAACATCCATGTGATTGGCAACGACAGTACTCGATCAATTCGATGGTCTTTGTTGTGCGATCACTGGACGGGACATTCACTCTCTTCGGACGAAGACCTTGAGTTACTGAGTATCCTGCAAAGCATCTGTGCCCGAGAACGTCCCGCAAGAATCATAGCTGTTGATTGCGAGGCAGCACGCGCGCTCAACCGATTACGCCCATTCCTGCCGGCTCCACTCGCCCCAATGCCAAGCAGCGACCATCTGACCATGCTCGAGGACAAATGGCAGTTTCATCGACTTTGTCAGCTAACGGGACTACCAACGCCGCTAACCCTCCGTTTTGACAACAAGCGGGCGCTTCGGTACGAGGTGCTCACCTCAATACTGGGCAAGACGTTCGTTATCAAACCAAGCAATATGGCAGGTTCACAAGGGGTACGCATCATACGCAATAAAGCCATGTTCGAATCGGAGATACTGACATCCGAAGACTATCAATTTAGCCCACTGCTGGTGCAGGAATACATTCCCGGTGAGGATATCGATATCAGCCTGCTGGCAGTAAAAGGCGAGGTGATGACGCTCGCTACTCAGCAGGTTGCAGGTTCCGTGGTACGTTTTGTTTCACAGCCGCAGATGGAAACGATGGCGACAACGCTCTGCGCCGCCTTGGGCTACGATGGTGTGATGCATATCGATGCCCGAATCGACCGTAGCACAGGCCGTATTTGGCTGATTGAATCGAATCCTCGTTTTTGGGCCTCGCTGACCGCAGCGTTGTGGTGTGGGCTGAATTTTGTGCAAGAGAGTCTGCGCCATGTGCGTGAGACTGAATATGGGGCGGGTCCGCTGCGGCTCGCCCAGGGTCGTGCCCACACGCGCTATCCGCTGCTTAGACAGGACAGCCTGCGCTGCCTGCTCTCGCGCGGCTCGCGCGGACGGCTGCTACGGTGGTTGGTTCTGGACCCGTGGCGAATATCGCAGCTCACGCTCGATTTGTCAGGCCTTTTGCTAAGACGCGCTCGTGCAGTGATCCCACGCCTGCAGTGGTTGTCGTCGCCGTGGCGTGAGAAATTCTCGCGGCATAAGGTTTCCAAATGTAATTGACGCTGACACTCTCCAGGTGGCGGCCTAAGGTTTCAGGACGAACAGCCCTCTGAAAGCCACCTACATCCTGGAGACGCCATGATCGCCCCTTTGCCCCGAACACCCATTTACTCAGTGCTGCTGCTGGCTTTTGCTCCCCTGCTTGGTCATGCACAATCTCAGGAAATGGGCCGCGTCATTTCCAGCGCGCCTGTGGTCACGCAGGTCGCTGCGCCGCAACAAGTTTGCAACCAAGGCCAGGTCATTACTGCCGCGCCCAAGTCGGGGGCGGGCGCACTGATCGGTGCAATCGCTGGTGGCGCCATAGGCAGCCAGATTGGTGGCGGATCAGGCCGCGCGCTGGCCACGGCCGTCGGCCTGATCGGCGGCGCCATCGCGGGTGACAGCGCGGAGTCTGCGCCTGCCCCGGTCTACCAAACGGTAAACCACTGCATGCAGCAGCTCGCTTATGAGAACCGGATCACTGCTTACAACGTAGTCTATGAATATGCTGGCAAGCAGTACAGCATTCAGCTGCCGAACGATCCCGGGCCTTATGTTCCGCTTCGGATCACCCCAGCAGTTGTCGCGGCGCCTGCAGCGGTGGTCTCTCCTCCCTCCGTTTCCTCTACAGTAATCAGCCAGCCGGTCGTGGTGACTTCCGCTTATCCGGTAGCTTATCCGCCGGCGTATTACGCGCCTCCGGTCTACTACGGACAGCCCAACATATCGTTTCAGTGGGGCTATGGCGGTGGCTGGGGCGGGCACCACCACCGGCGTTACCACCCCTGGCGCTGATATCACCGTCGGCCAGCCGGCAAATCTCGTTTTTCTCAAGCCGCTTACGGCCAAAGCAGCCGTGGCACCCGTATACTTGAGGTGCCACGGGGTTCGGTCGCTGTGCCGCGTGCAACCCGTGACTCCGATCATCCGCTGAATGCGGTCGATCAGACACCACCCCAAAAAGACAAAAACAATAACGATGAACAATAACAAAAACATCGGCGTCATCGGCGCAGGCTCCATGGGTATGGCCATGGCGCTCAACCTTCAGGACAAAGGCTATCAGGTCGCCATCCGGGACATCCGCTCTGAAATAGAGACCATTGCCCGTCATAGCGGACTCACCGTGTGTTCCAGCCCTGCGGCCATCGCCGAGCATGCGGATTTCATTATCATCATGGTCGTCAATGCGAAGCAAACCACCGAGGTACTGTTTGGTGATCACGGCATCGTATCTGCGAGTGGCGCCGGCAAGACCGTACTGCTATGTCCCACCATCGCGCCAGAAGACACGGAAACGATTGCCCAGAAGCTTAAAGCTGCGGGTTTTGATGTGCTCGACGGCCCGGTATCAGGTGGACCAGTGCGCGCGCGAAATGGCACGATGAGCCTGATGCTCGCCGGTGATGCAAAGGTCATCGCTCGGCACGAAGTCGTGCTAAGTGCCATTTCCAGTCGCCTGTTCCGTCTTGGCGAGCGCATCGGCGATGGTGCGCGCTACAAACTGGTCAACAATCTGGTGGCTGGCATGAACCTGATCGCCTCTTCTTCAGCGGTCGCGCTGGGTATGAAGATGGGGCTGGATCCGCACACGCTGGTGTCGCTGATGAGTGCCTCCAGCGGGCAATCGATGATGCTGGAAGATCGCCTGACCCGCGCAATTACGGGCGACTACGCACCACGCGCCTATGCGTACATCTTGACCAAGGACGTCGCATTGGGGCTGGACATGGCAGAATCCGCAAAAGTCGATATGCCGATGGCCCGGCATGCGCTGGGCATATTCACTGCGACACTGGCGCGCGGCCACGATGAGCTCGACGATGCCGCCGTCCTGAAGACCCTGCTCGAATAAAATATACCTTAGACCCTCACAGGTTGTTCCATACCCCCGATAAAAACAAAGGAGACAAGCATGGAAAGACGCAAATTCATTCAGGCCGCCGGCGGCGCAGCGGCGGCGGCAATCGCCACACCAACGATGGCCGCTGATACGCCCACCCTGAACTGGCGCCTGGCATCCAGTTTCCCGAAATCGATCGACACCTTATATGGCGGCGTCGAATTCTTTGCCAAGCGGGTCGGTGAGCTGACCGGCGGCAAATTCACGATCCGCACCTTCCCAGCGGGCGAATTGGTTCCCGGTCTTCAGGTGCTGGATGCAGTGCAAAACGGCACGATAGAAATGGGACACACTGCGCTCTACTTCTACTTTGGCAAAGATCCCGCATTCACCTTCCATACCTGTGGCCCCTTTGGTCTCAGTTCGCGTCAGCAGATGGCCTGGTATGACGCCGGCGGCGGCCGCGAGCTCTACCAAGAATTCTTCAAGTCTTACGGTATCGTTGATTTCCCCGCTGGGAACACAGGCGGTCAGATGGGTGGCTGGTTCCGAAAAGAGATCAAGAGCGTTGAAGACCTATCAGGCCTGAAGATGCGTGTCGGCGGCTTTGCCGGACGCATCTTGCAAAAGCTGGGCGTGGTACCGCAGCAGATTGCACCGGGCGACATCTATCCCGCGCTAGAGAAAGGGACGATCGATGCTGCAGAATTCGTTGGTCCCTATGACGATGAAAAACTCGGCTTCGACCGAGTTGCACCTTATTACTACTCTCCGGGGTGGTGGGAAACTGGCTCACACCTCTCCATTATCATTGGCTCCAAGCTTTGGGAAGGCCTGCCGCCGATTTACAAGGCAGCAGTTACCGCAGCCTCCTACGAGGCGAATGTGCACGTTCAGGCCAATTACGATGTGCGCAATCCGCAGGCACTGGCGCGCCTGCTCAAACGTGGTGTCAAACTGCGCGCCTTCCCGAACCCCGTCATGGATGCATGTCTGAAGGCCGCAAGAGAGGTTATGGACGCTGAAGCCGAGAAGAATCCGGCATTCAAGAAAATCTATGACCACTATCGCCGCTTCCAGATCCAGCAGAACCAGTGGTACTCGGTGGTCGAGGCAAGGATTCAGAACTATCTGATTAACGCAACGCAATCTTCAGGAAAATCCTGATCGCATAAGCCATCATTGGATGGCGGCGGGCCCGCATATCGCCTGCCGCCAACGCGGACAAGAACAAGGACAAGACATGCGTTTGAAAGGAAAGACCGCGCTAATCACAGCGGCTGGACAAGGGATAGGCTACGCAAGCGCAGTTGCCATGGCAAAAGAGGGCGCAACCGTCTGGGCTACGGACGTCAACCCTGCTTTGCTGGATAAATTCAAAGGTATCGCCAATATACACACAGCAGCGCTGGATGTGATGGACAAGAGCGCAGTACAGTCAGTCACCGAAAATATTCCGGTCATTGATGTACTGTTCAATTGCGCGGGCTTTGTTCACGCAGGCACTGTGATGGACGCGAGCGACGAGGATTGGCATTTTGCATTTGATCTGAATGTACGTTCGCAATTCTGGATGATCCAGGCCACGCTACCCAAAATGCTGACCAATAAAAAAGGCAGCATCATCAATATGGCCAGCATTGCCTCCAGTGTACGCGGCCTGCCAAACCGTTTCGTATACGGCGCAAGCAAAGCAGCCGTCATTGGGCTGACGAAGGCCATCGCTGCGGACTACGTGACGCACGGTATACGCTGCAATGCAGTTTGCCCAGGCACCGTCGATACGCCATCGCTGCAGGACAGGATCAATGCTTATGCTGATCCTGCGGAAGCCAGGAAAAATTTTATATCACGCCAGCCTATGGGCCGACTGGCGACAGCAGAAGAAATCGCCCCCGTCATCACTTTTCTGGCTTCCGATGAGTCGTCATTCAGCACTGGCAATGTCTACTCCGTTGATGGGGGCATGACTATCTAATCTGTGTACAGGGACGTCGTGTGCAGCGCTGATCTATACTGCGGCGCTGAAGAGTTGCAAGGATTCATCAGTGGCGGTCATCGCTAAACATACTTTCCAGTGAAACCGCTGACAAAACGGCGTCTGTCCAATGACCGAGCTCATTTTCTTCCGCTTGTGCGAGGCGCTCGTGCACCCAGTCCGGCAATTCACCAAAACGTAGCTGCAACTGTCTTTCCAGTAATTGGATTTTTCCCACAACACGGCCCTGCTGCATTCCCTTCTGAATTCCCTTCTGCATGCCCGCCTGCATACCCTCTTCTTTCGCCAGTTGCTCTATCGACGTGATGTAAACCATCTTCGATTCCTCCTCCAGTGTGTTCAGATCCTGCC
>Ga0315902_10001785_pt1 | contig 34212 bp, 26 predicted proteins | sample LakEriMetagenome_9_FD_203523 | JGI IMG/M metagenome (GOLD analysis project Ga0315902, IMG submission 203523) | Freshwater fungal communities from buoy surface, Lake Erie, Ohio, United States - Buoy 12 MA117 | ecosystem: Environmental > Aquatic > Freshwater > Lake > Lake biofilm | place: USA... | reverse complement strand
CTTTTCTGTGGCCAAAAAATTTCTTTATGCCGAACCCAAATTGTCTCATTATTTATTGGATAAAATTACGGATAGTACCATTCATTATTTAAGGAATCAAGTTAAGGCGGGCGTTCAAACTCTTCAATTGTTTGATTCCTGGGCCGGCCTTTTGAGTATGGAGCAATTTAATACTTTTTCTTTGCCGTATATGCAACGAATAAAAGAAGCCATTCCTGAAGTTCCTCTTACTATTTTTGCTAAAGGTGCAATGCTTCAATTACAAGACATTGCTGCAATCAAGCCTGCGGTAATTGGCATTGATTGGAATATTTCTCCACTAAAGGTGCGTGAATGGTTGGGCGAAGATACTGTCTTACAAGGAAATATGGATCCTTGCCTGCTTTATGCCACACCTCAGCATGTTTTCGATGAAACGGTTAAAATGTGTAGGGAATTTGGACGAAACCATATTGCTAATTTAGGTCATGGCGTTTATCCAGATACCCCTTTAGAGGGTGTAAAGGCTTTTATTGCCGCGGTGAAAAGTACTAGTTATGTTGAATAATGGGAATTTTGTATAAATTTGCATCGTTTTAATTTTCTTCCGGGTTTAATTAATGATTTATGAGTTGGTTCAAAAGATTGAAGGAAGGCATACAAACTGCCACTAGAAATAAGAAGGAAGCACCGGAGGGACTTTGGTATAAATGCGACCGTTGTAAAGAAACCTCTACTGCAAAGGAGCTTAGAGAGAATTTCCATAAATGTCCTAAATGTAATTACCATACCAGAATTGGTTCCGATGATTATTTTGACATTATTTTCGATGCAGAATATCAACTTTTACACGAAGAATTAAAATCGAAAGATGCTCTTTCTTTTGAAGATGTAAAATCTTATCCTCAAAGATTAGAAGAAGCTTATAAGAAAAATAGTGTTTCTGATGCTATTACAGTGGCACTTGGTGATATTGACGGCAATAAATTAGTCATTGCCTGTATGGATTTTAGTTTCATTGGTGGATCTATGGGTTCAGTCGTTGGCGAACGTATTTCTCGTGCTATTGATTCGGCTATTGCTTCAAGGTGTCCATTGTTGATTATTAGTAAATCTGGGGGGGCCCGTATGATGGAATCAGCTTATTCTCTCATGCAAATGGCGAAAACTTCAGCAAAACTTACCCTGCTTGCCCGTGCTGGCTATCCATTTTTTAGTTTGATGACGGACCCAACTACAGGCGGAGTTACGGCATCATTCGCTATGCTCGGTGATATAAATATGGCAGAACCGGAATGCTTGATTGGTTTTGCCGGTCCAAGGGTTATTAAAGAAACTATTAAACGAGAACTTCCTGAAGGATTTCAAACAGCAGAGTTTTTGCTTGAAAAGGGTTTCCTGGATTTTATTGTGGATAGAAAGAACCTTAAAGATACAATGAGGCATTTATTGGTTCTTTTTGCTAAAAATTAAAGCTTTGATTTTTTAATGCTTCTAAACCGCCTTTAAGAGAGTAAACTTTTTTCTTGCCATCTGTTAGTTGTTGAAAAATTTGTGCAGCTTGTTTGCTTCTCCGACCTGTATGACAGTAAAAAATTACATCTTTTTCTTTGCAGATTATTTTGTGGTACTCTTCCTTTATTTCAGATAATGGGATATGAATACCGCCAATGTTCTTTCGACGCCTCTCTTCTTCAGTTCGTACATCAATTAATTGAAAATTGTTGAGGTTTTGTTCCCAGTGTTCAGAATATTCAATTTCGTTAATGACTGAAGGAATGCAATAGTTTTGGATGGGTATAATTTCATTAATTATGAATGGAATAGGTTCAGTTACATAGATTTTATGACTATCCATAGATAATGCATCAAAAATCCAGGTTGAATTTACAATGAGTTCACCTAAACCTGTGATTAGCTTTATTACTTCCATTGCTTGAACACTGCCTATGATTCCTGGTAAAACCCCCAAAACTCCTCCTTCTGCACAAGAGGGGATAACACCTGTTTCTGGTGGTTCCGGATATATATTCCTGTAATTACAGCTCCTTTTTTTGTCCAAAAGTACATTAAAGCTTGAAACCTGACCTTCATACTGAAAAACAGCACCATAGATATATGGTTTATCCATGATAACACAAGCATCATTTAGTAAATATCTCGTTGCAAAATTATCAGAACCATCCACAATGACATCATAATCAGAAATTATCGATGTGACATTTTCATAATCAATGGCCTTATTAAATACTTCAATATTGACATAAGGATGAAGTTTTTTAATTTTTTCTCCTGCTACGATAGCTTTAGGTCTGCCAACTTCAGATTCATCAAACAATATCTGTCTGTGTAAATTTTCAATCTCAATATTATCAAAATCAACTATCCCTATTTTGCCAATTCCTGCTGCTGCAAGATATAAAAGAATAGGACAACCAAGACCACCGGCACCCACGACTAAAACAGTAGATTTTTTTAATGCCATTTGGGCATTTTCGTCAAATCCAGGTAATTGTAAATGACGTTTATATCTTAACCATTCCGTTGGTGATAAAAATTCATGGGACGTCATTGCCAGTTAATTACAGGTTTATTTAGTATTTTCTCTAAATGCAACTGAGTTATTTCACCCATAGTTACTGCTTGTTTAAATGCTACATCACCATGTAATTGAAACAATTCATTCCCTAGTTGTCTGGTTTTATCTTTCGTTGAAATTTCATCCATCCTAAAAATCCGAAACAGACTGTTTACTCTGTCCTGTTCAGTTCTTATTCTTTCAGAAATAAGACTTCTTTCCTCCATTTGATATTGTTTAACTGACTCAGGCCCGATATTATTGATACCAAGGGTAATAATAGGGTTATTTTCTTTGAAGTATTGAGGTTGATAGAATCTTTTTGAACCTTCAAAAGTTTGTTGATCAAAGTCTATGGCCCTCATCCTATATTGGTTACCTTCAATATCAGGCGTAATATCTACGACGTAATTATATGATCTCATGTCACCGAGTAACCTTGCAAAACACCTTTCGTTAAATTTTACAAATTCCTTGATAATTCTTATCTGATTAAAAAGATCAGTATTTAAGCGTCTATTGATAAAATCGTCTCCTGGAATCCCTGCAATATGTTCTTCTATAAGCGTTTCACCATCAATTAAATAGTAGAAAAAATTTGGAGAAAGAAGAGATTCTAATTCTAAGCCATAAACCCTTGATGCATCTGATATTTTAACGTAAAAATGGTCGTAATTATCATTCAGCCTATTAATAATTCTAATGCGAAAAGGCTTTGAATTTCCAAAGGTACAAAAATCAATTCTGGCAATGGTTAAATGATCCATCACACTTATATCGCCACCTGTTTTTAACAGGGCATAAATAAGTTTAAGGCCATTATAAATTTCAGTTTGAGCTGATTCATGATAAAAAACAGATTCCCAGCCCGTGTCTTTATCATTTTGCCCCATCACTGGAATCGTGGCTTCGTATCGAAGTAAATCGCTATATTGAAGAGGAAGTTTGCTTACTCTATTATAGTAAGACAGATAGGCTAATAACCTTTCACCAATCGGATATCTGATTTTTTTTCTCGACGGAATATTTCCAAGCATAATAAGTCATTTCTATAAAATTACACGGCTCCGTCTTTAATTTCTTCAACAATTTCTGGATTTAGCAGCGTGCTTACATCTCCGAAACCTTCTGTTTCTCCACCGGCCACTTTTCGTAAAATTCTTCTCATGATTTTACCTGACCGGGTTTTAGGAAGTCCAGAAACCAATTGAATTTTATCAGGCTTTGCAATGGCACCAATTTGTTTGGCAACTACCTCTGCAATTTCCTTTTTCAAAATAGCTTCATCGATATTAAAATCTACAGGTATTACATAAGCATAAATTCCCTGTCCTTTAATATCATGAGGAAAGCCAACCACGGCTGATTCCACTACATGAGGATGACGATTTATGGCATTTTCTACCTCTGCCGTACCTAACCTATGACCTGATACATTTATGACATCATCAACTCTTCCAATAATTCGGTAATTTCCGTCTTTATCCCGTTTTGCACCATCACCGGTAAAATAGTACCCTGGATACAGGGAAAAATAGGTTTGTCTACACCTTTCATGATCGCCGTAGGTTGTTCTAAGAATGGAAGGCCAGGGAAACTTGATACATAATAACCCTTCCACCTCATTTCCTTCCAGTTCAACTCCGTCCGCAGACAATAGAACCGGCTGAATTCCCGGTAATGGTTTAGTAGCATAACTTGGAATAGAGGGGGTAATACCAGCTAAAGTAGAAATCATAATACCACCCGTTTCCGTTTGCCACCAGGTATCAACGATAGGGCATCTATTTTTTCCAACTTTTTCGTTGTACCAATGCCATGCTTCTTCGTTGATTGGTTCGCCTACACTTCCCAATACTTTCAGACTTGTTAACTCATATTTATCTACAAAAGAATTTCCGTAAGCCATTAACGCTCGGATGGCTGTTGGTGCCGTATAAAAATGAGTAACTTTATATTTGTCACAAATCTCCCAGAATCTTCCTGCATCTGGATAAGTTGGAACACCTTCAAACATGAGAGAGGTAGCACCTACAAGGAGGGGCCCATAAACAATATAAGAATGTCCTGTTATCCAACCAATATCCGCGGTACACCAATACAAATCGTTATCATTTATTTGAAACACTTGTTTGAAGGAATAAGCAGTATAAACCATAAAACCACCACAGGTATGAACGACCCCTTTGGGTTTACCTGTTGAACCTGAAGTATATAAAATAAAAAGCATGTCTTCAGAATCCATGGCTTCAGCCTCACACACATCTGATTGAGAAGGCACTACATCATGCCACCAAAGGTCGCGTGCCGGATACCATTTCACCTCATCTCCTGTATTTTTATAAACGAGTACGTTTTCTACACATTGACAACCTGGTAATAACAAAGCATCATCAACGACTTGTTTTACGGCAATATGTTTTGCACCCCGATCATTAAAATCGGAACAAATAACCATTTTACATTGAGAATCTTCTATTCTGTCTGCCAGAGATTGTGCTGAAAAGCCAGCAAAAACCACAGAATGTATGGCACCAATTCTTGCACACGCTAAAATAGCAATAGCTAATTCCGGCACCATGGGCATATAAAAACAAATTCTATCCCCTTTTTTTATGCCATATTGTTTTAAACTATTGGCCACCTTATTAACCTCTTGATATAAAGAAAGGTAGGTAAATGATCTTGGTGATTTATCAGGAGAATTGGGTTCCCAATAAAAAGCAATTTGCTCGGCTTTCTCAGGCAAATGTCTGTCTAGGCAATTTTCAGTAATATTCATTTTACCATTTACAAACCACTGGACGTTTGGCTCAGTGAAATTCCAGGATAAAACCTTGTCCCAACGTTTCTTCCAGGTAAAACCAGAGGCTATTTCCTCCCAAAACAACTCAGGTAGATGACAACTCTTATGGTATATTTCTTCAAACTGAGCGGTATCTTTAATTAATTCCATAATGTAGAATGTCTTTTAATTTTCTGAAAATTGAATGCTAAATATAAACATAGTCGTTTATAAATTCCTAATATTACTTCCGTTTTTATATATCTTTAAATTAAGTAGGCATTGATAAAGATTCTCCCTATTTTTCGCCGCTGAAAATTTTTACCCTTATGTCATCTTCTTATTTATTAATCTTACCTTTTTGTTTTTTCCTTTTTGCCTGCCAGAATAAACCTAGTGATGAAAGAAATGAAAGTCCTGTCATACCTGTTACTACAAAGAAATTTAGTTCAAAATCAACACCTTGTCCTGATTCTTTAATTTCATGTGCTGAAGTTGAAATCAAAGTTCCATTTATTTTAGATCATCCATCAGCGGATTTAATGAATCAAAGTATTTTAAAAGAGTTATCCATGATCATGGAGAATCTTCCTCCTGATTTAAATTCCCTTCAGGATATTCCAACTAAAATAGATTCCTTTATTTCACAACATAGAAGTTTCAGTAAAGAAGTCGATTTTCCTCAAATATGGAGTTTAAAAATCAATTTTGACATTCTTGAAAATAATGAAAACAGTTTGTCCATATTATTGAATACTAGTATTTATACTGGAGGTGCCCACCCATTAAATGATATAAGTATCTTAACTTTTAATCCCGACACTGGGAAAAAGGTGATTTTTTCGGATATTTTAAAAGACAAGAAATCACTTAAAAGTTTAATAGTACAAGAGTTTAGAAGAAAAAGAAATCTTTCAGATGCAGTTAATTTAACTGACAAAGGATTTTATTCAAATGAATGGCCTCTACCAAAAAATTTCGCCTTATTAGCACAAGGTCTTTATATTGTATATAATGCTTACGAAATAGGTCCTTATGTCCTGGGCACAACGGAACTTTTGATACCCATTGATGCGATTAAACCGCTTTTAAAAGACTAATTATGTTACCCAATCAAAATCCTACGCTTACCAATTCCTGGTCTAAGTTAGAACAATTGGCTGAGCAAGCCAAATCATTAAAAATGTCTGGTTTATTTCAAGAAAATCCAAATCGATTCGAGCAGTTTTCTATCGAAAAAGAAGGTTTTCTTTTAGATTACTCTAAAAATATCCTTAACACTGAAATTTTTAATAATCTACAAAAATTAGCCGTAGAATGTGGCCTCCAACAAGCAATTGATGCCATGTATAATGGCTCGAAAATTAATGTAACTGAAAATAGAGCTGTTCTTCATACAGCACTAAGAAAACCGTCAAATAGCGAAGTTAACCTGGAAGGTCATAATATCATGTCAGATATTGAACAGGTGAAGTTGAAAATGAAAAAATTCTCAACGGAGGTTAGGAACGGAAATTGGAAGGGTTTTACAGGTAAAAAAATTAAAAATATTGTTAATATAGGTATCGGTGGCTCCGACTTAGGGCCTTTAATGGTTTGTGAAGCGCTAAAGTCTTATGCAGATCCGGCTATTGACGTTTATTTTGTTTCAAATATCGATGCCAGCCATTTGGTTGAAACACTAAAAAAACTCAATCCAGAGGAAACATTATTTCTTGTGGCATCAAAAACATTTACCACCCAAGAAACCATGACTAACGCTTTCTCGGCCAGAGATTGGTTTCTTACAGCGGCAAAAGATAGCAAGTACGTTGCAAAACATTTTGTTGCGTTATCTACGAACGAAAAGGCGGTTACTGATTTTGGTATTGACGCTGAAAATATGTTTATTTTTTGGGACTGGGTTGGGGGTAGATATTCATTGACCAGTGCTATAGGGCTGTCTATTTGTTTATACCTAGGATATGAGGTTTTTGAGTCCTTACTCAAGGGTTTCCATTGGATGGATGAACATTTTAGAACGGAGAAACCCGAAAAAAATATGCCTGTTATATTAGCTTTGATTGGCATTTGGTATGTTAATTTTATGGGCGCCCAATCGGAAGCTATTTTACCTTATGATCAATACCTACACAGATTTGCTGCCTATTTCCAACAAGGAAATATGGAAAGTAATGGCAAATCTATAGATAGAAATGGCGAAAGAGTAAATTACGCTACCGGACCAGTGATATGGGGTGAACCAGGTACCAATGGACAGCACGCTTTTTACCAGCTTTTACATCAAGGTACAGGTTTTATTCCTTGCGATTTTATTGCCGCCGCTAAGCCGAAACATCAACTAAGTGACCATCATGAAAAATTAATGAGTAATTTTTTCGCTCAAACAGAAGCTTTGTTGAATGGAAAATCTCCTGAAATTGCCGAAATGGAATTGCAAAAAGCTGGATTATCCCAGGATGCTATTAAAAAGTTATTACCCTATAAAGTATTTGAAGGAAATAAACCGTCAAACACTATCCTGATAGACGAATTAACCCCATTCAACCTTGGAAGACTTATAGCTCTTTATGAACATAAAATCTTTGTTCAAGGCGTTATTTGGAATGTTTATAGCTTTGATCAGTGGGGCGTTGAACTCGGAAAACAATTGGCCAACAATATACTTCCTGAATTAACCTCTTCCGAAACGGTATCAAAACATGATGGCTCAACGTTAGGTTTAATTTCATTTTATAAAAAGCATAAATTTTAGTCTTTATGTAGGTTAAATTTATTATTTTTAGAATATTATTCTTAAAAATTAATTTTATGACACCTTTTTTAGCCGAATTTATCGGATCTGCTATTGTAATTAGTTTTGGTGCTGGAGTATGTGCCGGTTCGAGTTTAAAATCTACCATTTCTAATGGTTCCAATTGGTTGATTATTTGTCTGGCCTGGGGATTGGGAGTGACTTTAGGAATTTATGCGGTAGGTGATATCAGCGGTGCTCATCTTAATCCTACGGTAACTATTGCCTTAGCCATTCAGGGAAGTTTTCCCTGGTCCGATGTACCCGGCTATATTTTAGCCCAGGTTTTAGGATGTTTTACCGGAGCTTGTATGGTTGTTGTTCACTATTGGCCACATTGGAAAGTTACAGAATCTCCTGATAGCATAAAAGGTGTTTTTTGTACTGGGCCTGCCATCAAGGCAACCATTCCAAATCTTATAAGTGAGATTATAGGTACTTTTTTCCTGATTTTGGGTTTGTTATATATCGGAGCTAATGAGTTTACGCAAGGGCTAAAACCCTTTGCTGTAGGAGGATTGATCGTTGCTATTGGACTCTCATTTGGAGGTACAACAGGCTTTGCCATTAATCCAGCCAGGGATTTTGGTCCAAGATTAGCTCACTTTTTATTACCCATACCAGGGAAAGGTCATTCAGATTGGTCTTATGCATGGATTCCTGTGGTTGGTCCGGTAATAGGTGCGATCATTGCCGTATCATTTTACAGTTTTATTTTTTAATTATGCCTTTTAATTCGATCCCCAAAAGAAATGATTACATAAATCAAATTCTAAATACTCCATTTGATTTAGTAGTTATAGGCGGAGGAATAACAGGTGCTGGCATTGCGTGGGACGCCACATTAAGAGGTTTAAAGGTGTTATTGTTGGAACAAAATGATTTCGCCTCTGGAACAAGTAGCAAAAGCACTAAATTAATTCATGGGGGATTAAGGTATTTAAAACAATTAAAATTTAAACAGGTATATGAGGTAGGCAGAGAAAGAGCCATTGTTCATAATATAGCCAGATTTCTTGTAAGGCCTGAAAAAATGCTTCTTCCAATCTATGAAAATGGCTCGTTAAGCAGGATTATGGCTGCGTTAGCTCTCACTGTTTATGATACCCTGGCTGGGGTGGGTAAAGTAGATTCATTCTCTTACCATTCTAAAGAAAAAACTAAAAGTTTGGAGCCATTATTGCCTTTAAAACAGTTATTGGGCTCCTTTTTATATGCAGAATACCAAACCGATGATCATAGATTAACCTGGACGCTTATTCAATCAGCGTTGAATAAAGATGCAATGTGTCTTAATTATGCAAAAGTTAATCAAATAAAGCCAGATGAAAATCGCTCTATTAGGGCCGTTTGTTTCGAAGACACCATATCAGGTGATATTTTTGAAATAAAAACATCACTCGTTGTGAATGCCGCCGGTCCTTGGGTGGTAGATGTTATTTCATTGGATGCCTTTCCACCTCAAAAGGAACTACTTTTAAGTAAAGGCACTCATATTGTGTTGTCACACAATAAATTCCCTCTTAAACAAGCTCTATATTTTGATGATATTGAGAAAAAAAGAATGATTTTTGCCATTCCTAAAGGTAATACTACTTATATAGGTACAACCGATGTAGAATACACAAATGACAAAAATAAAATATACCCTTCGAATACTGAAATTGATTATCTAATAAAAACAGTGCAATCTGTCTTTCCTCAACTCTCTATCAATGCGTCTGATATTTTATCTACTTGGGTGGGGGTAAGGCCTCTCATAAAAGAGCCTGGAAAGGAATCTACGGAGGTATCAAGAAAGGACGAAATTTTTGTTTCTCAGTCAGGATTAATTTCTATTGCAGGTGGTAAGTTAACAGGATTTAGGAAAATGGCAGAAAAAGTGGTTGATCTGTTGGTTAAATCTCATTTTAAAGATAAAGCTGGCCTAAAACGAAGCAGTGGAACGAAAAATACCTTGCTCGATGGTAATTCATTCAAATCAGAGTCAGAACTATCCCATTATTTAGTCAACCTAAAAAAACAATTTATTGATCTTGGCTTTGAATCTGAATTAGCCTCCATTTTTATGAAAAGGTACGGCGATAAAATGAATAAAATGATTGGTTTACTAAGGGACAACCATAACGTGCATGATAAAATTGAATGGCTTCTTGAAGCAGAAATTATGTATGGAATTTTAAACGAAATGATTTATTTCCCCACTGATTTTATTCAAAGGCAATCGGGTATGTTATGGTTTGACAGACCTACATGTTTACTTAAAAAGGAGTTCATTCTTTCTGTTTTTGCTATTGAATTTGAATGGGATAATAACAAACTAGCTCAAGAAAGATTAAAATTGGATCAATTACTTGATTCTTCGCTTGATTTTAAGGATTAAATTACCGTATATTTATAAGAAAGATATGCTTGACTGTCAAAGAAACTTATTTTCCATACCTGATTCAATACACTATCTAAATTGTGCCTATATGTCTCCTCAACTTAAATCGGTCGAGGAAGTAGGTCATTCATCGTTAAAGAGAAAAAATGCTCCTTGGGAAATGCAAATTATGGATTTCTTCGAGCCGGTAGAAAAGTTAAAGGCTCTTTTTGCTACTCTGGTTCAGGCAAAAGATGCTAATAGAATAGCTATAATTCCCTCTGCTTCTTATGGATTAAGTACCGTGGCAAGAAATTTACCGCTAAAAGCAGGACAAGAAATTATTGTGGTAGAGGGGCAATTTCCCAGTAACGTCTATCCATGGAAAAGAGAGGCTGACGCAAAGGGCGCTCTCTTAAAAATTGTCTCCGCACCCATAGGTGATAATAGAGGAGAGAATTGGAATACTAAAATATTAGATTCTATAAATGAAAATACTGCTGCCGTTGCATTAGGTAATATACATTGGGCCGACGGTACAAAATTTGATCTACTTGAGATTAGAAAAAAAACAAACCTTTATGGTGCCTGGTTGGTGATTGATGGCACTCAGTCTGTAGGAGCTCTCCCTATAAATGTAGAAGAACTTAAACCAGAAGCCTTGGTTTGTGGCGGTTACAAGTGGTTGTTGGGTCCATATTCTCTTGGAATGGCCTACTTTTCACCTGTTTTAGACCATGGAATTCCCTTAGAGGAAAATTGGATAAATAGATATGGCAGCGAGGATTTTAGTACCTTAGTGAATTACCAGGAAAATTATCAAACAGGTGCGTCCAGGTACTCCGTAGGTGAACATAGTAATTTTCAACTAGTACCCATGCTGACAAAGGCCCTAGAACAATTAATTGCCTGGGATCCTAACGAGATTCAAAATTATTGCATTAGACTGATTGCACCCTATTTAGATGAATTACAATCTATGGGCATTTTTATTGAAAATGAAAAATGGCGTGCTTCTCATCTTTTGGGTTTACACCTACCTGATTATATGCTGAATAAACCCATTCAATCTCTTTTACAACAAAATAATGTTTTTATATCCAGAAGAGGGAATGCTTTTAGAATCTCTCCCCATTTATATAATTCACCTGCTGACATGGAGGCATTAGTTTTTTGCTTTCAACAGATTCAATAGAATTATATTGAAATACATCTTTCTTTGACATTGATTTTATATTTTTGCAGGCTATGAAACTGAAAACTTTAGAAATTAAAGGCTTCAAGAGCTTTGCCAATCAAACTATTATTAACTTTAATGAAGAAGTAATAGGTATAGTAGGGCCTAATGGGTCTGGAAAGTCTAATATTGTTGATGCTATTCGCTGGGTTTTAGGGGAGCAGAAAAGTAGAGAGTTGCGATTAGAGCAAATGCAGGATGTTATCTTTAATGGCACAAACAAGAGAAAACAAGCAGGTATAGCTCAGGTTACTTTGACCTTTGAAAATACAAAAAACTTACTTCCTACGGCCTATAATACCGTAGCAATCTCTCGTTTGTTGTATCGGAGTGGGGAAAGTGAATATCAGTTGAATGGTGTAAATTGCAGGTTAAAAGATATTACTAATCTTTTCCTAGACACAGGTATTGGATCCAATTCTTATGCGATAATTGCTTTGGGAATGGTCGACGATATTCTTGATGACAAAGAGGATTCTAGAAGAAAAATGTTCGAACAGGCTGCTGGCGTATCAAAATATAAAATAAGGAAAAGAGAAGCACTGTCTAAATTAAAATCAGCTTCTGAAGATTTAGATAGGGTAGAGGATCTTTTATTTGAAATTGATGGAAATTTAAAGAGTTTAGAGAAACAGGCCAAAAGAACTAAAAAATATTTTGACCTTAAACATGAATATAAAGAGTTAAGTATCGAACTGTCCCTTCTCAAGGTTAGTATATTAAAAAAACAATATATCCAGTTTAAAAAAGATATTGACTTACTCGAAGATGAATACAGAGCGCTTGATTTTTCTATCCAGAAGGAAGAAGCTACTTTAGAACAATTGAAAAAAACACACTTAGATAAGGAAATTTGGCTCTCTGAACACCAAAAAGACTTAAATGAGGTTATTTCAAATCTAAGGAATCTTGAAAATGAAAAAAAACTAACTATCCAAAGGCAACAGTTTATTAGTGAAAATGAAAAGAAACTAGAGAGTGAAATTTCCCGGGCAGAAGATTTACTGTCCACCCTTAAAGAAGAAATTGTTGAGTTAAATATTGAATTAAATCTTGAAAAAAGAGTTTCCTTTAGGTTAGAACAAGAACTAGATGCTGCACAAAAGGAATTGGACGAAATTAAAAGTAATCATTCCGATGCTAAAAGTTTGATGGATAACATTCTTTTAGAGCAAAATAAATATGAGAAATCAGTTGTTGATCTTGAAAAACTAAAAGCGGTTAATCAATCTCAAATTGATAACTTATCAAAAGCAAACGAAACTAACCAAATTGAGCTTAATCAAATATTGACCTCAATGGATTCTTTATCCTTTGAAGTGGATAAACTTTTAGCGGATGAATTAAATCAACAGGCGTTTATTAATGGGTTGGACCATAAAGAACAAATTAGGTTAGAGAAGTTAGCTCAGCTTGAGATTCAAAAAGATATCCATAATCAGGATTTAATTAAAATCAGAAGAGAGTTAGATGCCAGTAAAAATGAATTGAAGTTAACAAAAAGTATGGTGGACAACCTTGAAGGTTTTCCAGAATCCATTCATTTTCTTACAAAACAAAAGGAATGGAATAATAAAATACCTCTTTTAACGGATATTATTTATGTTGACGAAAAATATAGAGTGGCCATTGAAAATTTTCTGGAACCTTTCTTGAATTATTTTGTCGTTGCTGATTATAACACAGCGCTTCAGGCAGTAGATACCTTAATTAAAGCTCAAAAGGGAAAAGCAAATTTCTTCCTTCTATCGTCCTTTGAAAACTATATCCCACCTTTACTTCCTCAGTTATCTCATCAAAGAGCTATTGATTTAATTCAAGTGGATGAGCCCTATATCAAATTGTGTAATTATCTTCTTGAGGGCGTTTACATGATTGAACCTAATCAATCTATAGCTCAGCTTCCTGAAAGTAATTTAATTTTTCTTCACACAAATGGCCAATTTACTCATAGAAAACATAGTCTTTCAGGGGGGTCAATAGGTTTATTTGAAGGTAAGAAAATTGGAAGGAAGAAAAATCTGGTATTTCTGGAAGAATCTATTACTAAAAAAGAAAAAGAAGAAGAGAGGGTAGTAGGGATTATTTTTCAGGTAAAAAATGAAATCAGTGCAACTCAATCCTTAAATATTCAAAAGGAACTTTCTGAGGAAAAACAGAAATTGCAGAAAATTATTCAGCAAAGAATGAGTACTCAGTCTAGAAAAGATGGTATTACGCAGTTTGTTGAAGACCTGAGAATTAAAATGGAAAATACCCAACAACAAATTGAAACAGCATCTAGTCACCTGGAAAAGATATTGGGTACTTTAGACACCGAACGGTCTCTTCTTGATAAAGCTAAAGAGAAAATAGCGTTAACCGATGGCAATTTTAGGGGTTTAGCAGAAAGACTAAGTAGCATTTCTACACTTTTTAATGAAAAAAATATACAATTTTTACGTCAGGAAAATAAGGTAGAAGGATTTCAACGGGAGTTAAATAATAAAGAAAAGCAGATTATTGAAAGACAAAACACCATCTCCCAAAATAAAATTATTCTGCAAAAATCTATGCAGGAAAATGATTATCTAACGGCAAATCTGGCAAAATTTACAGATCAAATTCAAGAAATTTTAACGGTTAAATCATCAAGACAACTGAATATAACTGAAGCTGAAACTCAGTTTTTTGAGGAAAGAAATCAAATTGTTACCCTTGAAAATCTCGTTAGACAACAAAATAAGGCAAGACAAGACAAACAGATTGCAGTAAATATTTTAAAAGAATCATTTAGTGATACTAAATTTGAAATTAGTTCGCTTTCTCAAAGACTTAGAATTGAGTTTGAGGTAAATGTAAATGATATACTCAATATTGAACCCAAGGGACTAGGGTCAATTGAAGAACTTGTGCCTCAAGTAGAAAAAATGAAAGCCAAATTGGATAATTATGGTGAAGTTAATCCATTAGCTATTGAAGCTTTTGATGAAATGCAAGAGAGATATAATGATATTCTCACGCAAAAGAATGATATATTAGATGCGAAATTATCTTTAGAAAAAACTTTAAATGAAATTGAGCAAACGGCTACTGTAAGGTTTTTAGAAGCCTTCACCCAGGTAAGAACCCATTTTATTGAGGTTTTTAGAAGTTTATTTACGGACGATGACAATTGTGATTTAATCTTGGTTGATCCTAATAATCCATTAGATTCAAAAATTGAAATTATTGCAAAACCTAAGGGGAAAAAACCACAATCTATTAGCCAGTTATCCGGAGGGGAAAAAACACTGACTGCTATTGCCTTATTATTTTCTTTATATCTGCTGAAACCCGCGCCATTTTGCATTTTTGATGAAGTTGATGCTCCTTTGGATGATACCAATATTTCAAAGTTTAATAAGATTATAAAAAAGTTCTCAGGTGAATCACAATTTATTATCGTAACACATAATAAACTCACTATGGCTTCGGTTCAAACCATTTATGGCGTTTTTATGGAAGAACAAGGCGTATCGGGAATAGCAGCCGTCGATTTAAGAGAATATCAAATTCAAGAAACTACCGTCTAAGCTTTTATTTGAAAAATGGTTTCATAGACTTAAAAGTGGATTGTAAACTATCATTTAATTTGTAAAATTCAATCCATACATTTTGGTTATTCATTTGGTACACAGAGGGTAAATAATTGTATCTTTCTTTTATGGGTTTTTTCGGTATATTTCTAAGCTTATCCTCCGAATATATTCTTCTCAATTCTTTATTTAATTCATATTTTAAGTATTTTTCCAATTTTAGTCTCAATATTTCATTAAAGTTAGGCTGAATTTGAAGGGATACACTAAAATTCTTAGAAATACAATCTTCAATATCAATAGTCACTTCAATTCCATCGGGAAAACTATTTATGATGTTCGTAGTGGTAAACTCTTCCATTTTAATGTAGGATAACGGAATTAGTCCTTTTACCTTAAAATAACAGTCTTTGTCACCACTTTGTAACCCTGTAAAATAAAAGGGTATATCTTTTAAAGTAAGGAAGATAGGCCAGAATATAAATTTTTTATCCTCATAGCTAATCCACCAATTTAAATCATTTTTGTTATTCTCAATTTCTTTAGCATGTAAACCTTTGTAAGGTTTAATCTGAGTACCTGAAATAATGCCGTTCATATTGAAATAAAATAAATATTTTAAGGAGGAAAAAGGGTAATCAGGAGCATTTCCAATATTTCCCGTTAATTTTAAACCTGCTGGCTTATTCCTTTTATCTACCATTGTAAAATTAAAAATTTGAAGTGGAGATTGGTTTGGCAAAGAGAAGAGGTTCATTTGAAATTTACTAAAATCAAATTTTACAACAAAATTATTCTGTTTGTTTACATTTCCTTGCCAGTATATAGGCATGTTTTTGTGATAGGCAATCCCTTTATTTAACTCAACTGATTCCTTTTTTAAGCGTATTTGAAAGGCAATATTATTAAAAACCTGCTCAGCACTTTTTATGCTATCCATAAATACTTTGCCAAACATATCAACTCTATCAGGTATTAATGATTGAAATGGGCGAGTTACTTTTTTACCTATAATTGGGATAATTTTATTAATTATACTTGGTTTTGCATCTTCAACTACAACTTTTGATACACTTTGAGCTAATAAATCTGAAGACGGTAATATAAATGGAAACTGTGAAGCCCAAATATTTAAGCTACCTTTTAGCACACCATTATCAAATAAATAATTATCTAGATTCAACAGATTGCCTTTAGTTCTTATATTTAAATTCTGGTATTTAAAACGTAGATTATTAATTATCAGGCTGTTCCGTTTATAATTTCCAATAAGATTGAAATTATCGTAAGAAGTACCTTTATATTCGAGTTTTGATGTTTTGAATTGAATGTTTACATCATAAGGAACTATCTCAGGAGACCTTATTTCAGCCCCACCTTGTACTTCTTTATTATGATTATTTTGTTTTAAAGTTAATTTTTCCCTATGCAAGTCGTTCGATTCTATCCAATAATCTAGGTTTGTTTTTTCAGCAGATACGGTAAATGAACCTTTTAATGTGTTTAATGGACTAAAAAATGCTAGGATATTTGTAATTCTTCCTGAAATAGTCAAAGGATTACCATTATAGTTCCCTTTAACTAAAGGTAATGTCAGGCCTTCTTTGGATAAAACGGCACTCAGCATTTTGATAGATGCCCACTTATCTGATTCAGTCCATTTAAAATCCTTCAATGTTAATTCCCCGTCCATTTTTACTTCATCGAAATTTTTATCATCAACATCCGACATTTTGCCTTGCATAAAAAGATTTGCTGTAACTAATCCTTTTAAATCACTACTTGAAAATACAGGTAGATACTTTTGGAGAGAACTAAGTTGTAGCTCCCCCCGGATAAATCCATTTACATAAGGATCATAAAATGGGTTTCTTAAATAAAGAGCTAAATTAAAATCTTTCCCTTCCATACAAGCTTCCATTTTTGGAATATAAATCTCGAGATTTTCCAAATTATTTGAGTCATTACAAATGGATAGGTAGGACTGAATATCTGAAATACCTTCTGAATTAAAGTATTCTAGAATACTTCCGTTATTAATCTGTAGAAAACCATTAAAATTTGGATATGCTCTTGGTGAAACTTGAAATGGCCCTTTTATATTGAGACCTAAGTTAAAATCTCCTTTAATCTGTTTTAACTGTCTAAAGGATGTTTTCTCCAGCGAAGGTAATAATTGAACTAATTCACTGAATTTGTTATCAGGCGCATAAAGATTTAAATCATAATAATAGTTTGTTGGATTTTTCTTTATTAACCCCTTTATCTGCAATGATAGTTGATTAATCTTTATATCATTTTCTTTGATAACGTATATTTTTCTTATATTATCGATATTGAAATCGACATCGAATGTTAATTTTGCTTCTTCCATTATTTGTGAGGAACCAATGGACATACTTACCTCATTTGCTCTTGTTTTAGTCTTTAAATTGTAAAAACTTGTACTTAAATCGCCTGAGCCTTTATGATAAATACCATCTGCCTTAATATTAACTTTAGCATTTTCATCTTCAAGTAATAAGAATCCATTGATAATTTCAATGGATTGCAGCGCCAGATTAAAATTTACTTTTGCTGTTGAAAAACTATCTCTTGATTTATTAAATTCTTCAGCCAAAGGTACCTCATAATTTTTTTGTCCTGAGGAAGAAATTAATAGTGTTAGTTTAGGTTCATAAAATCTGATAGATCGAATAAAAATGGGTCTTGACTTATCAATAACCGACCATATATCAACGGCAATATCGATGTATTTAACGCTTAAAAGTTCTGAATTTCCTAAGGCTTTACTTCCAAGTGTGGTGAAATTAGAAAATCTAACGTTAAGAAAAGGAAAAGATCTAAATAATGAAAAATCAACACCTGAGAAATTAACTTGCTCAATAATGCCAATATCTATAGAATTAATTACTCGAAGTGCTAAGGGTTTTCTAAATAATACAGGAAGCGAAGAACCTAAAAGGACAAAAAATACGAAGGCCAAAGTTGAATATCTATAATAGGGGTTACCCCATTTTAGCCTTATCCACTCTTTGAAAACATCTGTAAAATTGACTAAATTGACCTTAAAATCGGTTAATAATGACTTCATAACACATATCTAACGATAAATTTTAAGAGTTAGTTTATTAAACACACTTTCATGTGTATCTTTACTACACTTTTAAAACTTGTGCTAAAATTAAACGTGAAAGAAAATAATAATTTCATTCTTATAGAGAATGACAGCGATTTAAAGTTATTTGCTGACGCTCATCAGCAGGTTAAAGTGATAGGTATAGATACTGAATTTGTTGGTGAAAAAAGGTACAAACCGTTGATTTGCCTTATTCAAACAGCTTCTGAAATAGGAAATTATATTATTGATCCTTTGGTTATTTCGGATTTATCACCTTTCCTTCAATTGATTGAGAATCCAAATATTCTAAAAATAACGCATGCCGGGGACAACGATTATCGAGGTTTTTATCAAAATTTTGGCATTTTACCTAAGAATATTTTTGATACACAAATTGCTTCCGCTTTTCTAGATTTCAAATATCCAATTTCCTTTAAAAAATTGGTTGAGACCGAATTTAATTACCATTTGGACAAATCGCATACAGTAACTCAATGGGATCATAGACCTTTGACAAGTGATCAGTTGCAATATGCATTAGATGATGTATTGCCCCTTATCGAGTTATATGAACGGATGACGGAAAGATTAATACAAAATGATAGATTATCCTGGGCTCAGGAAGAGTTTAAGCAACTTGAATTAGTAGGTACTTATGCTAAATTGGTCGAAAGTGAGGTAGTTAGCAATCCTATGATTTATTCACTTTCTTTAAATGAAAGAATATTTTATCTTAGGTTGATGGTCTGGAGGGAAAATGTGGCAAAAGAGAGGAATGTAAATAAGGATATGGTCATTCCAGCAAAATATATACATACCCTGGTAAAAGGTATTAAATCTGGAAAAAATTATTTCAAAGATAATAGAAGGTTTCCAATCAATATTTCAAATGATTATTGGAAATTGTTTGATGATTTTTATAGGGAGAAGCCTCGGGAAAATGAATTATTGTTGCTTTCTAACATAGGAAAGGAACCTGAGGAAGACCTGAGGGAAGAGGCTATAATAGATTTAATTTACGGTGTTATTAAATATTATTGTATGGAAAATGGTATTTCAGCCTCCATTGCATTCCCTAAAAATATGTTAAAGAACATGAGACAAAATGATAATTTGCATGCTGGTTTTGTAAACGGCTGGAGATCATCTTTCTTTGGTGTGGAATTTAATGAAATGCTGACACAAAAGAAGTCAGTTAATGTCATTTTTAAGAACGGTAAAATAATAATTGAATAATTATGGGGTTCAACTTGAAAAATGAAGAAGTTTCACCCATTTTAACCGTCGATAATTTATCTATTTTTCGTAAGAAGGACAAAGAAAATCTGCTTCTTTTACATCCTTTGTCTTTTACCATTTCTCAAAATGAAAGAGTTGGTCTGGTTGGACCTTCTGGATCTGGAAAGAGTATTACGATGAAAGCCATTCTGGGTATACTGCCAGAAAACCTTTTTATATCACAAAATACTCCAATTATTTTTCATAAAAATGGTAATGCTAATGTGGTTTCATTTATTCCACAAAACGCACAATTAAATCTTAACCCTCTGATTACTTGTGGAAATCAATTACTTGAAGTGGTCAATCTGGTAAGTAAATTGTCCACTAAAAGGGAGAGATATAACCAATGTATAGATTGGCTTGAAAAAGTAGGTTTATCTGATGCTGCCAGAATTTTTAATTCATATCCACATGAATTATCTGGTGGACAATTACAGCGAATAACGATTGCAATGGCCCTAATTCAAAAGCCATCTCTTATTTTAGCAGATGAACCCACAACGGCACTCGATCCAATCCTTCAGCACCAAGTTCTTACATTACTCTTTACCCTGGCAGATAGCATTCAGGCAGGTGTTCTTATTATAAGTCATGATGTTCATCTTATTTCAAAATGGACAAATACTTTGATTTATCTTGAAAAAGGTAAAAAAGTTGATTTTATTCCTCCATATCAGTTAAATCCCACGGAACAAATTAAAGTAGATGATAGTAAAGAAATATTATTGAGTATTAAAAATGTATCTGTTAAATTTAAAAAGGGATGGTTTAGTCCAACTTATTTTACAGCATTGTCAGATATTAATCTAACCATCAAAAAGGGAGAATGCGTTGGCGTAATTGGGGTTTCTGGCTCTGGAAAAAGTACATTGGCTAAATTAATCTGTGGTCTGATTCCGAAATATGATGGTACTATCATTTTCACCAATCCAAAGGTTAAAGGGCAAATGATTTTTCAGAATCCTTTTCTATCTCTAAATCCCAAATTTCGTGTGGACGAAATATTAATTTCTTCTTTGAAGACTTTAAAGAAGAAACATTTGTTAGGAAGGCAAAATCTTGTTGAAATTTTAGATTTAGTTGGTTTGGATGAATCATTTTTATCCAAATTCCCACAGGAATGTTCCGGTGGTGAACAGCAAAGGATAGCTATTGCCAGGGCCATTTGTGTGAATCCAAGTTTATTAATATTAGATGAATCGCTGGCTAGTTTAGATGTTGAAAGACAGGTTTCTATTGTGAATTTGCTGAATGAATTAAAGCAGAAATTAAATATATCAATGTTGTTTATATCTCACGATATAAATATGGTTATGGCAGTGAGTGACTATATTTATGTTTTGTCTTCAGGGAGCGTTGTAGAATCGGGAAAAACTAGTGAGCTAAGGGATTACCCAAAAAATGAAGTTACAAAAAGACTTTTATCTCATTTTTAGGTATAATCTTGCAACCTTTTTAAAAATTACTTAGTCTTTGATTGTATATTTGTATAAATTAAAGCATTGTAAAGTGAAAAAAGAATTTAATGGGGAAACATGGATGCTCATTGTACTAATACTTTTAAGTATTTGTAGTTATTGGTACTTATATGAAAATAAGTCACAGCCAGATAAGGCTTATCTTAATACTTCATTGGAGTTGTCTATGGACGTAGAGGAAGAGAAAAATAATATATCAAAATCTGTTGATTTTATTGATCAAAAAATTATAAAAAAATCAATAGAAATTATAAAGGAATGGTTACCTGTTAATTAGTTCCATTTCACACCTTTTACTTTTGTCCAATACCTGACAAGTCCACTTACTGTCATGAAACTTGGATTGGCTAGACTATATCTCATAATAACATTTTCATCCATTTTCTTTTCCAACCACAGTTCCTCAACCATATCTTGAAAGGAATCAATAATTTTGCTTATATCTGATTCTATTTTCATCTTCTCCAGCACCCAGTCAGCATATTTTAATAAGGTGTTTTCCAATACGTTAAGATGTTCTTTCACAGGCAATTGGACTAAGCCGAAATGAGTTAGATAAAGATATTTCGGATGAATATTTCTAATTAGCTGAATAGATTTACACCAGTCTTCAATATGAATATCTGGAGGGGGACATGGTGGGACTACAGGGCCAGTGCCAATACATACGCCTGCTACATCACCGCCAAAAACGATATCATTTACAGAAAAAGCAATATGATGAATAGCGTGTCCTGGGGTATGAAGTGATTTTATTTCAAATTCTCCTAAATGTATGCTTTCTAAATGTATCAGTGGGATTAGTCTGTCTTGCGAAATGGGTTTCATTACTCCCCATAATTTTTCCATAGACGCACCGTAAATCCTAACGGCAGATCCCCATAATTTTTCAGGATTATTTAAATGAGGTAATCCTGCGGGATGCACGTATATTTTAGCTCCATGTTCCGCAAATTTCCATGCAGCACCTGCATGATCAAAGTGAATATGAGAAATAAAAACATGCTTTATATCGGTTATGGCATAGCCAATTTTCTCTATTTCTAAGGTAAGTGTCTCAAATGTAGAAAACGGTCCAGTTTCAAATAAAATGGGACCTATGTCAGAATCCATTAAAAAGGCAGCAATTGACTCAGTAGCTCCTTGAAATTTTAAATCAATAATATGAACCATAAAAAGATATTTAGAACCAGGTATCTGCCTTATTTCCATTAAGATATGACTTTACATCTATTGGCTTTTTACCCGGAATTTGAAATTTATCGAGAGAAATGTAATGGTCTCTTGTCTTTAAATATATAAATGTTTTGTTATCACTAAGATAATGTTTACCCATAAAATCTACACTTGTTTCAATAACTTTAGCTGATAAAATTTTTATTTCGCCTAACTTTGTTGTTAACCAGGCACCAGGATATGGACTTAATCCGCGAATTAAATTGGTAACCTCTACTGTTGATTTTGATAAATCTATTTTTCCTGTTTCATGTTGTAATTTGGGGGCTGTTTTAGTAGATCCTTTCACCTGAGGAAAAGACACATAAGTTGGATCAAGGATACTTTTTAATGAATCAATTACAAGATTTGCACCTACTAACATTAAGCGATCATGTAAAGAACCTACATTATCCTCTGGCAGAATCTCGATGGATTTAGTAAGAATTATAGGTCCGGTATCTATATCTTTTCTTATAAAAAATGTGGTTACTCCCGTAGTTGTTTCTCCATTTATTATGGCCCAATTGATAGGTGCAGCACCTCGATAATCAGGTAAAATAGAGGCATGTAAATTAATAGTTCCCAATGGTGGTAAATTCCAAAGTACCTCTGGAAGCATTCTAAAAGCTACAACAATGAACAGATCTGGTTTTAGATCGTTTACCGTTTGTAAGAATGAATCATTTTTAAGATTAGTAGGCTGGAGAACAGGTATATTTAATGTTAATGCAGTTTCTTTAACAGCTGAAATTAACCATTCCTTTTTCCCTCTTCCCCCAAGTTTATCTGGGGCTGTAATTACCGCCGGAATGGTAAAACCTGAATCATGAAGTTTTAATAGGGTAGGGACAGCAAATGCCGGAGTACCCATAAATATAATACGCATTTTTTTGGCTAAATTTAATAATTTAACGAAGCTAATAAATTTTAGTTCTATACTCTTTCTTATATTACGATAAAAATGGAAAAATTCACTTTACCGCTGTCAAGCGAAATTACATTATCTGGTTTAAAATGGGAAATAGATAACCCAAAAGCTAATTTAATCCTTGTTCATGGTGCTGGAGAACATGTTGGTAGGTACAATCATTGGGCTAAATTATTTAATCATCAGCTAATTAATGTTTACGGCGTTGATCATTATGGGCATGGGAATAGCCCCGGTACCAGAGGACATTTAACTAATTATGACCTTTATTTAAACGAAATTAAGGCGTTAAAAAAAATGATTGATGATCAAGCTGATGGACTACCACTTCTGTTATACGGTCATAGCTTAGGCGGAAATATAGTCCTTAACTGGATTCTTGAACAGGAAAAATCAGTAGATTATGTCATTGCATCAGCCCCTTGGATTAAACTAAAGCTCGTTCCTCCAACGTGGAAAATTTCTCTGATGAAATGGCTTAGTGGTATTCTACCTGCACTAAGTCAAAGTAATGAATTAGATCCTAATTGGTTGTCCAGAGATAAATTGGTTGTTGAACGTTATATAAATGACTCTTTAGTTCATAATAAAATTACGCTGTCGGCCGCTAATATTCTTTTCCAACGCGCAGAAATATTAGATAATTATAATAAGCAAATAAGTGAAAAGGTATTAATTATTCACGGTTTGGATGATAAAATAACAGATGCCGCCGCAAGTCAGGCTTTTGCTGCCAGAACAGGTATTGATTATCATAGCGTAAAGGGACTTTACCACGAGTTACATAATGAACCTGAACAAATAGAAATATTTAATTATATTTGTAATTGGTTAAATAAAAACGGGTTATAGTATCATGCCGAAACGGTTTCCTTTCTATCCACAACTTGAGGCAATGGATTGCGGATCAACTTGCTTGCGCATGGTTGCCAAATTTTATGGTCGTTTCTATTCATTAGAGTATTTAAGGGAAATTAGTAATACTGGAAAAGATGGTGTTTCTCTCTTAGATCTTAGTGAGGCTGCAGAAATTATTGGTTTAAAAACTTTAGCAGTAGAGGCAGATATTGTTCAATTACAAGATGTTATCCCTAAACCATGTATAATAAATTGGGGTAATAATCATTTTGTTGTCGTTTATCACCAAGATTCCTCTAAGGTGTGGATTGCCGATCCTGCACTGGGGAAGTATAAACTAAATAATGACGAATTTATACAAAAATGGATAGGTGAAGATGCGGATATCGATAGTTCAGGTATCGTTTTAATATGTCAAAGTACGCCTGATTTTTATACTTTCAATGGCAAAGAACCTCAAAAGGGTAGTTGGCAATATGTTTCTAATTATTTTAAACAGTACAAAGCACTTATTTTTCAGATTATTATTGGATTATTTTTGGGAAGTACGCTGCAGCTACTTTTTCCCTTTTTTATAAAAAGTATCGTTGATATTGGTATTAATAACAATGACCTTTCTTTTATAGCGTTAGTTTTAATTGCACAACTTATTTTATTTATAAGCCAGATTTCTGTTGAATTTATTAGAAATTGGAATATACTGCATGTAGGAAGTAGGGTTAATATTAGTTTATTATCTGACTTTCTTATAAAGTTAACCAAACTACCCTTTAGATTTTTTGATACTAAATTGCCAGGAGATTTAATTCAGCGGTTTAATGATCACGAACGGGTACAAAAATTCTTAAGTTCTACTTCGCTGATTTCTATTTTTTCAATTTTGAATCTTCTTGCTTTTGGTGTTGTCCTTCTATTCTGGAATAAAGCCATATTTATCATTTTTATCATCGGCTCGTTATTAAATATAGTTTGGGTTTTAGGTTTTATGAAGTGGAGGAAATCACTTGATATAAAAAGATTTGAATATAATAGTGACAACCAAAATAGTATCAATGAGTTGATTACCGGCATGCAAGATATTAAGTTATTTAATGCAGAAAAGTTAAAAAGATGGTCATGGGAGAAGGTTCAGGCAAAATTATTTAATACTGAAACAGAAAATTTAAAACTGGAACAAGTTCAAAGAGCTGGTGCTTTGTTTTTCAATGAAACTAAAAATCTTTTAATTATATATCTGGTTGCTCAAGGTGTTCTAAATACAACACTCACGCTGGGTATGTTAGTTGCCATTCAATATATTATAGGCATGCTAAATATGCAGATTAATCAATTAACTGAATTTTTAAAATCCATGCAGGATGCTAAAATTAGTTTAGAAAGAATTGGTGAAATCCATCTTAAAGAAAATGAAACAGTTATAGAGGAAAATAATAATGTTTTCCCTTCTGAAGGAGATATCGTATTGGAGAATGTAAACTTTAGTTATGCAGGTGTTAATGCCACTCCTAATATAAAGAATATTAACTTAAGTATTCCAAATGGTAAAATAACGGCTATTCTAGGTCCAAGTGGTAGCGGTAAAACTACTTTAATGAAAATTTTATTAAACCTATATAAGCCAACCGAAGGAAATATAAAATTAGGAGAATTGAATCTATTATCTGTTAATCCTAGATTATGGCGAAGTAAAATCGGTGTAGTTATGCAAGATGGTCACCTATTTAGTGATAGCATTGCAAAAAATATTGCTTTAGGTGAAGAAATTATAGATAAACGTAAACTTCAACAATCCATTAATATAGCTAATTTACATTCTTACATTGAGTATTTGCCGTTGGGTTATAATACAATGATTGGCCCTGAAGGACAGGGCTTAAGTCAAGGTCAAAAGCAACGAATTCTTATAGCCAGAGCAGTTTATAAAGAGCCCGATTTTCTTTTCTTTGATGAGGCCACTTCAGCGCTGGATACTTTTAATGAAATGTTGATTTTGGAAAATATTAAGGCTGTTTTTAAAAATAAAACCATCATTATTGTTTCACATCGTTTGAGTACTGTTTTGAAAGCAGATCAAATCGTAGTTATGGAAGATGGTGAAATGATTGAGGTTGGTTCCCATGAGGAATTAACATTTGTAAGAGGTGCATACTATCAATTAGTTAAAAATACATTGGAATTAGGATACTAGATGAAGAATGAAAATAATATAGAGGTTCTCAACGAAGAAATTCAAGAAATTCTTGGCACACCCCCTGGGTGGATACTTAGATTTGGTACTTTAATTTTTTTTATTGTTATCGTTGTTTTAATATGGTTATCCTATTGGATACAATACCCTGATGTTGTTGTAAGTGAAATAATTGTTTCATTTAATGATCCACCATCAAAACTCATATCTCCTAAGTCAGGGTATCTGAATAAATTACATGCCGTTAATAACCAGAAGGTAAAGAAAGGTCAATTATTGATTTCATATAATTCAGAGGCCAATTATCAAGATGTTTTATCTCTTTATGAAAAATTACTACAAGTTAAACAAACAAATCAATCAACTATCTTATCATTGTCCTTTAGTGAAAATTACAGTATTGGGGAATTACAGAAATATTTATTTCAATTTCTTGATAAACAAAATCAATATAGTTTAAGGGTAAAAGGGATATCTGAAGTAACGAATAAAAGTGACAAACAGAAACAAATCAGCTCTTTAGAGAATGGTATAGAGTATTCCACAAATCTGAGGGATAATTTAGCCGTACAGATTGAAAATACACAAATTCAGTTGAAGAATGAGGAAGCTATGGTTAAAATGGATAAATTATCACAATCTGAATTAAATAAAACAAGAGATAAATTAACTGTTCTTTCGTCGAACTTAAATGCTACCGAGGCTGAAATAAAAGATAAACAGTTTAAAATCAGTAATTTAAAGTCTGATTTAGTTAATTTAAGTGTTAGTAGTGAAAAGGGTAGGGAAGTCGCACTTTCAGAAATGAATGCAGCATTTGTACAATTTAAATCTAATGTATCTCAATGGATTTCTTCACATTTGATCATTTCACCCACAGATGGAACGGTACAGGTTACGAATAAATTTCTCAAATCTGGTCAATATGTCAATAAAGATGAACCATTATTAATTATTATTCCGCCACAATCAAATAGGATGAAAGGAATAATGAACGTTCCGTTTAATGAAAGTGGTAACATCAAAAGAAATCAATTAGTATTAGTTAGATTAAATAGCTATCCATCATCCAAATATGGTATCATACAAGGAAAAGTATCGTCAAGTTCAAGTATAGCATTAGAGGAAGACGGAAAATTAGTTTCGCCGGTAACTGTTTATTTTGAGAACGGATTAGTTACGACTACAGGCTATAAGGTTCCAACAAAGAAAGAACTTTCAGGTATGGCCAGAATTATTACTCAAAATAAGAGATTCATTCAGCGGTTATTTTAATCCATCAAATTTTTATTTTTTTTCAAATGGACCTTAAAATCTCATTTTCGGAAACTCTACTTTACATAATGTAAATTATCTGATTTATAATGACCCTAAAAAATCCCCCAAAACGTAACGAGCGCTAAGGAGGATTTTTGCGTTCCTATAGAATTTTAGCTTTCTATAGTCGCATTCACATTTTCTGTAAGCTCTTTGGAAATAGCGTTCTTAGTAACTCGTATATATACCTTAGGAGAAACTTCTAAAGTTACAATACTGTCCTCAATTTTAGATATTCTGCCAAGTATTCCACTACTTGTTACCACATCTTTGTTCTTGTCTAAGCTTTCCTGAAATAATTTTTGTTCCTTCTGACGTTTTGCTTGTGGCCGTATCATTAACAGCCAAAATACTAAAAACATGGAAACAATGAAAATTAGGTTAATCCATGATGATGAACCTGTTGTGCTGGCTTGTAGTAAAAAAAACATAGCTTTATGATTTATAATTTAGTTTTTTGATGTGACAATTCCGTCTAAATATAGTGATGTTTCTACTGGAAATGTATTAGCAACTACGGTAATTAATTTTCTTTGTTCATTTGTTTTACCCTCACTATTGAATTTAACCTTAATAAAACCTCCCCTACCTGGTTCAATCATACCCTTGGGCCATTCTGGTACTGTACAACCACAAGTACCATAAACATCCAATATATATAAAGGTACATTTCCCGAATTTAAAAATTGAAATGATTTTTCAACAATTTCTCCCTCTTTTATCCTTCCAAAAGAAATTTCAGTCTCTGAAAATTTTATTTCAGCTACTTTTGAAGTATCTAACCCTTGTTCTCCAAGTGGATTTCTTATGATTTCAGAGGGAGAAAGTTCCCTACCCAGCCTTATTTCTTCTACCTTTTTCTCATTTGATGCGCTTTTTTGACAACTCAATATTGAAAAAAATATTAAAAGTGAAAAATATGCCGAAATTTTACTCATTTTATTGATTTAAAAGGTCAAAAATAAGGTTTTTGTAACAATGAATTCAAGTTCCTTGTTAAATACTACATTTTTTTATAATCTTTAGGTCTAAATACGCTCTATGCCGCACAAATATACTATGGGAATTATTGGAAATGGTTCCTGGCTTGCTCTCATAAATAATTTTGGAAACGTTACCTGGCTTTGTTGGCCTCATTTTGACAGCAGTTTTATATTTGGCAATCTTCTCGACCAAAAAGATGGTGGAGATTACGAAATAATACCTCAGTCTGAAATTATTAATACCTCTCAACAATACCTTGATAGTACTAATATTCTGGTAACAACCATAGAAACCATCGATGGTACCTTCGAAATAAATGACTTCGCTCCAATATTTTATGACCCTGCGGATTTAAATAGACCTCATATTTTTATAAGAAAATTAACACCCAAAAAGGGGGTTAATTTCATAAAACTTCATTGCACCCCTACTTACCAATATGGAAAACAACAATTCAATACTGAAGCTAATGAAAATATCATTCATTACTATTTAAATGACAACTCCATTTATATTTATTGCTCTGATATTCATCTATTTAATGACACTTCCTCATTTTTTACTTTAGATAAAACCATTTATTTAGTAATGACCAATGAAAAATATCATTGGCATAATATAGCCTTTGAAGCAGAAGATTTATTCATAAAAACAAAAAACTATTGGAAAGAATGGGTCGATAATTTAGTCATCCCAACTTTATATAAACACCAGGTGATTCGTTCTGCCTTAACTTTACATCTTCATGTTTTTAACTCCGGAGCAACTATTGCTGCAGCAACTACTTCACTCCCTGAATTCTTAGGTTCAACTAGAAATTGGGACTACCGATTTTGCTGGATGAGAGATAGCTACTACACTCTCCTGGCGTTTGACCTTCTTAATAATAAAGAAATAATCCAAAATTATGCTCATTATTTATCTCTCATAAATGATAAATATGATGAAAGATGGCCACCATTGCACACTATTACCCTAGACAGAGATCCCAAAGAACTAGAATTAAATTTACCCGGATATTTAAATGAAAAACCGGTAAGAATTGGAAATCAAGCATTTGAACATATTCAAAATGACATTTATGGACAGGTAATTACTACGCTTCTACCCTATTTTACCAATGACAAAATTCCATTGGAGACTAGAATGCAATTTCTACCTCTTATTCGAAACATGTTAAATATGATTCAAAAAACAATGAATGAACCTGACAACGGCTTATGGGAATTTAGAGGCCTAAAACAATTTCATTGTTATACCTACCTGTTTCATTGGGCAGGTTGTAAATCTGCCTTAAAAATAGCTGATATTTTTGATGATAAATTAATGTTAAATCTGGCTAAAACCAATTTATCAAAAGCTATCGATAAAATTGAGTGTTGTTTCGACGAGGAATCAGGACTTTACTATCAAGCCATAGGAAATAAAAATCTCGATGCCAGTCTTCTTCAACTAATTAACATGCATTACTTGAAACCCGACGACCCCAGAGCTACTCACTTACTTTTAACTTTAGAGGATAAATTGTCTGCGGAAAACGGCCTTTTTTATAGGTATATACACGAGGACGATTTTGGTAAGCCGGAAGCTACCTTTTTAATTTGCGCCTTTTGGCATGTAGAAGCATTGGCTATTATGAATTATAAGGACAAAGCCATAGCTAATTTGAATAAAATATTAGAATATAGCAATCATTTGAGTTTATTTAGCGAAGACGTTCATGCGAAAACGGGCAGTCAATGGGGAAATTTCCCCCAAACTTATTCACATGCAGGTCTAATTCAAGCAGTGAATGCTATTCATAATCCTAATAAAATGCCTATATATCTATGAAAAATATTTACCTATTAGGATTTATGGGGTCTGGAAAATCATTCTATGGAAAATATTTATCCAAAAAGTTCAATTTGAATTATTTAGATTTGGACGAATTTATAGAAAATACTTTGAATTTAAGTATTCCACAAATTTTTAATAGTATAGGCGAAAAAGGATTTAGGGAAAACGAAGCAAAATTATTAAGAAAAACGATCGATTTTAACCAAAATATCATATCCTGTGGAGGAGGTACTCCATGTTTTCATGATAATATGAAATGGATAAAAGACCATGGAATATCTATTTATCTAAAAACATCAGAAGAATTATTATTTAAAAGACTAAATTACCAAAAAGAAGGAAGGCCATTAATAAGTAGTATGTCAGATGACGAACTAAAACATTTCATTTCAATGAAAATTACTGAAAGAGAAAAATTCTATGAACAGGCTGATTATACATACTTACAATGGCAAAATGAAAATTCGCCTATTGAACTGGAAAAATATATTGAAGATAAATTACAAAGAAGTAGGTCCTAAAATTATTCTGGGTCCCAGCCATTTTCCATCATATCTTCCCGAAACAATTTCTAAACGAAAATTTTTTAAAATATTATCTAAAGCGTAACCCATTTCTAAGAATGGTTGTAGTTTATCAGTGATAGCAAGATTAACAAATATATTCTCTAATACCTTTGATTTTTTTATAAATGACCATTTACTTAATAAAAAATTAGCCGTCTGGGTCTGAATATGTATCCTATGAAAATAATTATTCGTGCTAAATTTATAATAAGGTAAAAGTCTGAATGTAGAGATAACAGGATGACTGGTTTTCAGTGTTCTACCTGTTGGAAAATGATAAAAATCGTTAAAATGAAGAAATTCTTGTTGCATAAATTTCCCGGAAGTTAAGTTAACATCTATTCGACCAAACTTTTTTACATTAAATGATTGAGAGAAGGCCAGTTCAAAAAAATCAAAGTTTGATTCACTTTCTAAAAAGCCAGGCATTCCTTTTTTATAATTAATAGTTAAAAATGGAAAGTAAGACAATGAAAATGTATGTATGAGTGCCTTATCCCTCAACTTAAATGATTGTAATGGCTCATTACGCTTGAAATTCCACCGCTGAAAAGTATAGTTTTCAAGATAGGTTCTGTCTGCGAACTCCGATGATGCTTGAAATATAAAATTAGAAAAAAGGGTTTGATTGAACTGAACCTTAAAAAATTTCTTTTCTATAAACAACAACGGATTTACTCCGTCCAAAACATTTATAATAGAAATAATTTGTTCGTTTTTTATAAAGGGCTGATTAACCTGTGTTAAGAAATTTCCAGCTGAAAAAAAAAGCTGGGATGAATTAATTTTCTCATTAACAAGAAATGCTGAAACTTCAGCTTCTGCATATAAAATTTTGCGTTGGATAGCATATCTTGGATGTAAAGAAAATGTTACAGGTTTATTGGCATTAAACCTTGATTTTATACCTGTTTGACACAAAAAACCATCTATTGGATTGAAAAGGAAAACGTTTGAGATTGGTGACAAACTGATATCCCAATGTTTGTTAACCCTTATATGTATAGAATCTAAAAAGACCTCTGGAAAGGAATCAATAGGTGCAAGCGGACTTGACAAAGAAGTATTTGCGTACAAAAAATTAAGATTAAGGTTAATGGCAAAAAAGAAACCCAAAAACCTTAATCTTAACATACTAAATACCAATTAAATGGCTTGATGATTGAACGGTTGAATAACCATTTCCGAGACTACAGCAGACGAAGGTTGTTGGCAAAGAAACCAAATGGATTTTGCTGCTTCCTTTACTGCAATCATCTTATCACGTTGAACCTTCAAATCTATATTATCCCAGAATGGAGAGTCAACGCCCCCCATATAGATATTAGTTATTCTTATTTCAGTTCTTTTTAGTTCTTCTCTAAGAGACTTTAACATACCATTTAAACCATATTTTGACGCTGCATAAGCTGCTGCACCTGCCATAGGAGTTTTACCCAAAACACCGGGGATATTAATAATAAGACCCTTCTTTTGCTCTTTCATTTTTGGCAGCACTGCTTGAATCAAACTAAAAGCCCCCACAAGATTTACGTCAAGTGAATCTTTAAAATCTTGCATACTTAATGATTCAAAAGATTTAATAATACCTATACCCGCTGCATTTATGAGTATATCAATAGGAGCTCCTGACATAGATTGAATCTCATCAACCATAAGATGGATACTATCTGTATTTTTAAGATCAACAACAAATCGATTATTAACAGGAATACCTATTGAATTACAAATAGTATTAAGATTTTCGGCATTTCTTCCGGATACATAAACTTTAGCCCCTGACTGATGTAAAAGTTTACATGTTTCTGCCCCTATACCACCTGTTCCACCAACGACAAGAACAATTTTATTTAATAAAGTTTCCATTTAAATTTTTGTTTGAATTGATTGGTAGAAAGCATGTCTTACATTTTCCTTCTTGAAATCACCCCCAAAATCAGATGTTACGGTGGTACATCCTTGATGCTCTATACCTCTTGCCTGTACACAAAAATGGACCGCTTCAATGTAAACTGCCACACTGTCAGTCTCAAGAACCTGCCTTAATGTTTCAGCAATCTGTCTGGTTAATCTTTCCTGAACCTGCGGTCTTCTACTATAATAATCGACAATCCTGTTTAATTTAGATAAACCGATAACTTTATCCCCTGGTTTGTAAGCGATGTGAGCTTTACCTATGATAGGTAAAAAGTGATGTTCACAAAAAGACTGAACAGTTATGTTTTTCTCAAGCAAAACCTCTTTGTAGCCAAATTTATTCTCAAAAAGAGACATGTCAGGCATATTTTTAGGGATTAAACCACTAAATATTTCTTTTACAAACATTTTTGCTACTCTACCTGGGGTACCTTTAAGGGAATCATCTGACAGATCCATACCTAAAGTTTCCATAATTTCTTTAAAATGGTGTTGAATTTTCACCATTTTTTCAGCATCTGATTTATTTAAATATTCAGTATTTACGGGTGTTTCTATCGAAGTAGTTTGATGGGAATCTCCCAATTCATCTAACCAAATACTCTCATCAACGAGGTAAGGATGGTTTGATCCATTTTTCTTTAGTGGTTCATTCAGATTTTTTAAATCCTGATCGATCATTTTTGGACTTTTAAGAAATGATAAAAAAAGAAAACATACACTTCCTATAAAGGTTCATAATGATATGGAAGGAAACTTAAATTATTAGTGTATAGTATTTATATTTGCAGAATCTTTTACTGAACAGAAAATTTCAAAAACAGATTAATGAAATACGATTTAATTATCATTGGTACAGGTCCAGGCGGCTATGTTGCTGCTATCAGGGCTTCACAACTTGGCATGAATGTAGCTGTAGTTGAACGAGAAAACCTTGGTGGTATTTGTTTAAACTGGGGATGTATTCCTACAAAAGCCTTATTAAAGAGTGCCCAGGTATTTGAATATGTGCAACATGCTTCGGATTATGGCATCCAACTAAATGAAGCTAAAGCTGATTTTCCCGCAATGATCAAAAGGTCCAGAGGGGTTGCCGATGGCATGAGTAAGGGAATTCAATTTTTACTAAAGAAAAATAAAATCACCGTTTTAACTGGTAATGGAAGCTTAGTTTCAGCTAATTCAGTCAGTGTAACTGATGCTAACGGAAAAGCTACAAATT